>OLGZ01000922.1_pt1 | contig 19704 bp, 24 predicted proteins | sample 1605981 | NCBI WGS metagenome assembly OLGZ01 (sample SAMN03283291) | human gut metagenome | biome: human-associated habitat; material: feces | host: Homo sapiens | place: Peru | collected 2012 | reverse complement strand
ACTTGATATTATAAAAGACTATGATGCAGATATGGAACAAGATGAAGTGTTCAAATCCATAATAGAAAATAACTATATAGATAAATTATATAAAAGATTTATATTTAATGATATAGAAACAGCCAAAAGATTTGAGATAATTTATAAATTAGCAAAAGAATATATTGAAAAAACTTATTAATATTGTATATAAAGGAAAGAAAATTATGGAAGAAGAATTTAATTTAAGACCAGAAGTAGCTAATAATATTGAAGAAAGATTAGAAACGTCTTTGAGACCAAGAACTCTTTCTGAATATATAGGGCAATCTAAAGTAAAAGAAAATATGAAAATATATATAGAAGCTGCTAAAAAAAGAGGAGATCCACTAGATCATTGTTTATTTTATGGACCTCCTGGATTAGGAAAAACAACTATTGCCAATATAATAGCTAATGAAATGAAAGCAAATATAAAAATAACGTCTGGACCAGCAATAGAAAAGCCAGGAGATTTGGCAGCAATATTAACTAATTTATCAGAAAATGATGTTTTATTTATAGATGAAATTCACAGATTGACAAAAAATGTAGAGGAAATTTTATATCCAGCATTGGAAGATTTTACATTAGATATTGTTATAGGAAAGGGTCCAAGTGCAAAATCTATAAGAATAGATTTACCTAAATTTACTTTAATAGGAGCAACAACTAAAGCAGGGGCATTAACAACGCCTTTACGTGATAGATTTGGAATAATACATAAATTGGAGTTATATACTCCAGAAGATTTGAAAACGATAGTAATTAGATCAGCAAAAATTTTAGAAATTGAAATTGATGAAAAAGCAGCTTTTGAAATTGCAAGAAGATCACGAGGTACACCAAGAATAGCAAATAGACTGTTAAAACGTGTAAGAGATTATGCTGCAGTTCTTGGAGATGGAGATATAACTTTAAAAATAGCAAAACATGCACTTAATCAATTAGAAATAGATGAACTTGGATTAGATGAAACAGATAGAAAGATGTTAGAATTAATGATTAATCAGTATCAAGGACGTCCAGTTGGAATAGAAACAATAGCTACATCATTAGGAGAAGAAGTAGATACAATAGAAGATGTTTATGAACCATATTTAATACAATTAGGATTTATTACAAGAACACCCAGAGGAAGATTAGTTATGCCACCAGCGTATGAACATTTAGGATATCCATTTTTAGGATAATTAAGATTGATAATTCAATATTCTTTTGAATTATCAATCTTAAAATATTTATAAAAAGCTTAAAAATAAAGGGCTTGAAAAAATATGCAAAAATTTTAAAAAAAATTTTAAAAAAGTGTTGACAAATTTTAAAATTGGTACTATAATAATAAATGTCTTAAGGAGAGAGACAAAAACATGCAGGTGTAGTTCAATGGTAGAACCTCAGCCTTCCAAGCTGATGACGTGGGTTCGATTCCCACTACCTGCTCCAGAAATGAAACAAACGATAACTCGTTTGTTTTTATTTTATTAGTGAGAAATTCACTAACCTTACTCATTTAAAATGAGTTATATATCCAAAAGGAGGTGAAAAATAATGAATAAATACGAGAGTATTATCATTATTAATCCAAACGTTGATGAAGCTGGTTTAAAAGCTTTTGAAGACAAATTTACAGGATTAATTAATGAAAATGGTAAAGTATCAGAAGTTGTAAACATGGGTAAAAAAAGATTAGCTTATGATATCCAAAAAAATAAAGAAGCATATTATATGGTATTCAAATTCGAAGCAAATCCAGAATTAATAGCAGAATTAGAAAGAGTTTACAGAATAACAGATGGAATATTAAAATTCATCACAACAAAAAATATTGACTAATTTTAATATTTTAGGGGCCGAATTAAAGTAGAAAGGTAAAGGGATAAAATATGAATAAAGTAATTTTAATGGGAAGATTAACAAGAGACCCAGAAGTAAGATACACACAAACAAACAATACAGTTGTTGCATCATTTTCACTAGCGGTAAACAGAAGATTTGTTAGACAAGGAGAAGAAAGACAAGCAGACTTTATAAATATTGTAGCTTGGAGTAAACTAGGAGAATTTTGTAGCAAATACTTTAAGAAAGGTCAACAAGTAGGAATTATAGGAAGAATTCAAACAAGAACATGGGATGATGATCAAGGTCAAAAGCACTATGTTACAGAAGTTGTTGCCGAAGAAGCATATTTTGCAGATAGTAGAAGAGATGGAGAAGTAGGAAATTCTTCATTTGAAAATACTTTTGGAAATGCAATGCCAGGAGGAACAGATTTTGAAGTTTCTTCAAGTGATGACCTACCATTTTAAGAACTAGGAGGGAAAATAGAAAATGGCAGATAAAAGTAAAAAAAGAAATAATAATAGAAATAAAGACTATGATGATGATTTTAACCCAAAATTCAAAAAAATGAGAAAAAAGGTTTGCCCATTATGCAATGATAAAAACTTTGTTTTAGATTTCAAAAATGCAGACCAATTAAAGAAATTCGTTAATGATAAGGGAAAAATCTTACCAAGAAGAACAACAGGAGCTTGTGCAAAACATCAAAGAGATATAACACTTGCTGTAAAAAGAGCTAGACATATTGCTATATTACCTTATGCAGCAAAAGATTAAAAAAACGTCCATTATTGGACGTTTTTTTATTTCTTAATAAACTAATTAAAAATAATACCAGTATCAGAATATTTTTCTTCTGTAGAAAAATTTAAATTATCAATAGATTGATATCCTAAAAATCTACTTACATTGTTTTGAGCAATACCTGTTTCTGTTGCAATAGTATCTATTGAAGAAATACCATTTTGTTCAATATAATTTTTAAATGTACAAAATTCTAAAGAATCTTTATTTGCACATTTTGGACAAACATCTCCTGCATTTGTATGAAATGCACCACAACGACTGCATTTGTTTAATTCCATAAAATCACAACCTTTCTTTAATGTAATTTCTGGAAATATTTTACCATAAAATATATTAAAATGGAATAGATTATATAAAGAAAATCAACAATTTTTTTGTGTTTTCATATTATAAAGTAAATTATGTTAAGAGGAGAAAAAATGAAAAAAATATTATTTGTATATGAAAATAACATTTCCCAATACAATATTCCTTATATAAAAATGTTAAAAGAAAATGGAATTGAAGTACATATTGTAAGTAATGATAAAGAAAAGAATGATTATTGTGACAAATATTATTTTTCAAAATTTACTAAAAAATTATTTTCATATAATAATTTGAAAGTATATCGAAAATTGAAAAATATTATATCTCAAAATAAGTATGATGTTATACAATGTGACAATTATATATGTGGTATATTAACAAGATTGGCTGCAAGAAAACAAAAATGCAAAATAATATATAGAAATTTTAGTTTAGCAAATAATATATTTGAGTATTTTACCGAAAAAGTTTTATCTAAATATACTAATATAATAATTACAACTAATATAGATGATTACAATTTTTCAAAGAAAAAATTGAACATAAAAGATGTAAAATTGATGAATGGAATTGGAATAGACAAGGGAGAAAAAGTAGATGTAAACAGAAATAAAGAATTTTATACGTTTTTTTCAATTGGTGAATTAAATAAGAAAAATAATCAGATAATTCAATTAGAAGCTATGATTGAAATAATAAGAAAATATCCACAGACTCAATTGATAATAAGTGGTGATGGAAAACAAAAAGAATATTATGAACATATAATAGAAAAATATGGATTACGTGAAAATGTTAAAATATATAGTAATTCAGAAAATTTGTATTATACAATTAGTGAAGGAGATTGTTTTATTTCTACTGCAAAAAGAGACTATTTTCCGATATATATAATTAAAATGATGTTTAATAATAAGCCAATAATTGCATCAAATATAAAAGAATATAAAAATTTATTAAAAAACAAAAATCTTTTTAAGCAAAATAATGTTAATGAATTAAAAAGAAAGATGTTTGATGTAATTGAAAAAAATAAAAAATATGAAATATATTATGATATTGAAAAATATAAATCAAAAAAAGTTTTAAAAGAAATGAAAATAATATACGAAATAAAGAACTAAATGTAATTACATTTAGTTCTAAAAATATTTACATTTGTTGATTTCCTGGAATAAAATAATCAACAACGCCATAAATTAGAGCCCCAATAATTGCTGCCATCCAAGAAATAGAATATCCTGCAACAAAAAATTGAGTTAAATATAAAATAATAGCTGCTAATGCAAAACCCACGAAACCTTTGCCAAATGGGCTAGCATGTAGACCAGTAAATTTAATTATCAGATAATCCATAATTGTCAAAACAATTGCTGCAATAGCTAAAGCCCAAATGTTATTTATAGAAAAGCCAGGTGTAAAAAATGCTGTGATTGCTAAGACAATTGCTGCAGTAACCAGTCTACCAACAATTTGCCATACTGTAGATGTTCCATTAGAAGTATTATAATTACTTTGTGTATTATTTGCCATTAAAAAACCTCCTTATAAAATTTTTAAGGTTACATGATTATTATTTACATCTGAAAAAATATTATACCAAATTTGTATAAAACGCAAAAAAGTGAAGAGAATACAATTAATACAAAAAGTAAGGAGAAAATATGTTAATAACATTTTTTAGAGCTATATTTTTATATATAGTTGTTTTGATTGTTATGAGATTAATGGGAAAAAGGGAAATAGGTCAAATGCAACCATTTGAACTTGCTATATCAATTATGATTGCAGATTTGGCAGCAACACCTATGGCAGAAACGGGAATTCCAATTTCAAATGGAATAATACCAATATTAGGACTATTAGTGATGCATTTAACTATTTCAACATTAAACATAAAAAGTACAAAGGCAAGAGAGATTATATGTGGAAAACCTTCTATATTAATATATAGAGGAAAAATTGATGAAAAAGTATTAAGAAAAGAAAGATTTACAATTAATGAACTTGAGGAAAGATTGAGAGATAATAATATTTTTAATATAGGTGATGTAGACTATGCTATATTAGAAACGAGTGGACAAGTAACTGTAATTCCAAAACCTGAAAAAAGGAGTTTAACACCTAAAGATTTGAATATAACGCCTAACTATGAAGGAATTTCGTATGATTTAGTTGTAGATGGAAAGGTAATGTATAAAAATTTAGAGAAAATCGGAAAAAATTATATTTGGTTAACAAAACAAACGGAAAAATTTGGTATAAAACCAGAAGAAGCATTGATAGTTACAATTGATGGAAATAATCAATTTTTTTGTCAAGTATTGAATAAATAGAATTTTTATAAAGGATGGAAAAATAATGTATAAAGAAACGATTATATGTATTATTATAATAGTTGTAATTATAACATTAGATTTTTTTACGCAAAATTATACAACAAAAACAGCAAGTGATATTACTGAAAATTTAACGGAGTTAAAAGAAGATATTGAAAACAATGACACAGATTCAACACAAAAAAAATTAAAACAGTTAGATGAAAAATGGGATGAAAAACATGACAAATTAGCATATTATATAGAACACGATGAAATTGAAAAAATTGATACAGCATTTATTAAAGTAAAAAGTTTTGTTGAAAATGATGATATACCATCAGCTGTTGCAGAATTAGAAACAAGTAAATTTGTATTAGAACATATTGAAAAAAAGTATAAATTTAATTTACAGAATATTTTTTAAAAGCTAATTTGCTATAATAGTATTGCTTTTAAAACTAAAATATACTATAATATAGCAAGTTAGTGCTTTCATAGCTCAGTAGGTAGAGTGCAGCCTTGGTAAGGCTGAGGTCACGGGTTCGATTCCCGTTGGAAGCTCCATAGAAAAAGTCAGTAATAGCTTAATTTGAACTATTTGCTGACTTTTTTTGATTTTGTTATATAATTAAAAAAGTTGTTAAGATTTTTAATAATTTAGTATAGAAATATAAAGTTTTATATTTGTATTTTTGAAATTAAATGTATAATTAATTCCTTTTTTGTCATAATAAGAATATACTTAAAAATAAAAGTGTAGATAAACTACAAGAAAGGAAGATAAAATGAAAGCAACAGGTGTTGTAAGAAGAATAGATGATTTAGGTAGAGTTGTAATTCCAAAAGAAATAAGAAAGACCCTTAGAATAAAAGAAGGAGAACCATTAGAAATATTTACAGATAGAGAAGGGCAGGTAATATTGAAGAAATATTCTCCTATTGGAGAACTATCAGAATTTGCAACAGGTTATGCAGAAACATTATCAAAAACAACAGGACATATTGCATGTATAACAGATAAAGATACAGTAATAGCTGTTTCTGGTGGATCAAAAAAAGAATATTTGGAACAAAATATAAGTGATGAATTAGAGCAATTAATGGAAGATAAAGAAGTTTATACAAGCAATGAAAATAGTAATGTTGCAGTTCCAATAACTAAAAATGACAATAATAATAAAAAGTATAATGCTCAAGTAGTATATCCTATAATTTCAAATGGAGATACAATTGGAACCGTTATATTACTTTCAAAAGAAGCAAATACCAAAATGAATGAAGTAGAAACAAAAATAGCTCAATCAGCAGCAACATTTTTAGGAAGTCAAATGGAAATATAAAAAAATATGGCTTAAAAGGAAACTTTTAAGTCTTATTTAATTATACTTTATAGTAAAATTTTGTTAAATTATTTACATATTATTATATCAGTGATATAATAAGAACGCAGTAATTTTGAGGAGGAAAAAACAATGACATTAGAAGAACTTGATAAAGATATAAATAAAAAAATGTTGGACAATGAAGATTTTATAAGATATACATATTTTGAACTAAAGGTAAAACAAAACTTATCAGAAGAAGAAATCGATGAAGTTTTAAGATTAGCAAGAAATAAATTAGAAAATTTAGGATATAGAGTATATTTCACAGGAGCAAAATATGAATATGAAGGAAAAGAAAGAATAGTAGAAACTAATGAATTACTAGTTGCAATAAAATAAATAAAAAAAATAGAAAAAAATTTCAAAAAAGTATTGACAAAAAAATGAAATTGATTTATACTTTAATCTGTGCTGAGGAGAGTACAGCATAGATTTAAATATGCTCCCATAGCTCAGTTGGTCAGAGCAACCGGCTCATAACCGGTGGGTCCTAGGTTCAAGTCCTAGTGGGAGCACCAAAAGACATTATCATTAAGATAATGTTTTTTTTATGAATTGACTTTATAAATAATAAGTGGTAGTATAAAAACAATTAGGAGGTAAGTGATATGTTAAAAGAAAGATTAATGCAAGACTTAAAAGATGCAATGAAAAATAAAGATGAAATAAAAAAGAATACAGTTCAGATGGTTAGAGCAGCAATATTACAAATAGAAAAAGATAAGGGAATACAAGTAGAGGATGATAAAATATTAGAAATAATAGCTAAAGAAGTAAAATCAAAAAAAGATGTAATTAAAGATTTTGAAAAGGCTGAAAGGCAAGATTTAATTGATCAAACTAATAAAGAAATTGAGATTTTACAAAATTATTTACCAAGACAATTAAGTAAAGAAGAAATAAAAGAAGAATTGAAAAAAATAATTGAAGATTTAGAGGCAACTTCAATAAAAGATATGGGAAATATAATGAAAGAAGCAAAAGCTAAATTTGGAGCATCTGCAGATGGAAAGACAATTAATGAAGTAGCAAAAGAATTATTAAATGTTTAAAAATAAAGGAAATAAAGGAGGAGAGCCAAAGGCTCTCTTTTACTATAAAAAAATATAAAAAAATTTTTAAAAATGCTTGACAAAGAATTTACTAAAGTGTATAATAAAAAAGCATTGAAAATATTGATGCACTTGGACAGGTGGCCGAGTGGCTAAAGGCGGCAGACTGTAAATCTGTTCTCTTATGAGTACGATGGTTCGAATCCATCCCTGTCCACCATTTTTTTTTATTTGCGGATGTGGCGGAACTGGCAGACGCGCTGGTCTTAGGAACCAGTGTCAACGACGTGGGGGTTCAAGTCCCTTCATCCGCACCAGAGTAAGAAAAAGAGAGTTTTAAAAACTCTCTTTTTTTATACAATTTAATGTAATTTTAATGCAATAGCAATTTTATTAACGCCATAAATTTACGTGTCCCATTTCATTGTTGTTATCATATTCATGTACTGTTACCATATCATTTTTATCGTTAAATTCAAATGATAATTTGTATTGATGACCTGATGTATTTTCTTCAAATTCATATAAGTTTTTAGAAGTAGACTTTGCTGTTGCAGTTATTTCTCTGTCTATTGTATTTGTTGTAAAATTACGTCCACTACTGTAATAGAAATTTAATTCATTCTCAGTTAATTCATATACTTTTAAAATTTCAGGATATCCTTTTGCAGCATTATTGTCTGCACTTGAAAATTCGTATTTTGCTTCAATGGTTGAAGTTTTTTTACCTGTGTCCGTTTTATTCTCGCTAGATTTGTCAGTAGATGTATTTATATCTGTTTTATTTTCATTGGATTTGTCATCAGATGTGTTTGCATCAAACTTAATAGAAGACAAAGTATTTGAAATTTCATTTATTTTTTCTTGAAAATTATCAATAGAATTTGATAATTCAGCATTATGCTGATTTAATGTTATGTTTTCAATGTAAATTTTATGCAAAAAGTATGACATAATAAGTATAGCAATTATTGCAAATATTAAGAGAAAAGCTAATATCCATACCAATATAGACTTTTTATTATTCATTTTATCACCTCATTTCTTTTGTAGAATTTTATAAAATTATTATATCATTTGATTTTTTCTGTTGCAATATATTTGGAATAGTATTGATTAAAAATTGTCTTAAAATGTTGCTATTTAAATAAAAACATGCTATAATATTTTAGCAAAAATTTTAGCAGATATTCGCATTTTTGCAAGAGAGCCAAAGTATATTACAAATTTTAAAGGAGGACAACAGAATGTCTAAAATTAAAAAAGGCAATGCAAAAGGTTCTATCAAAAGGAGAGTTCAAAAAACGAAGCAAAGAAAGCTGGCAGTGGAAAGATTGAAAAAAATTAACGAAGAAGGCGCACGTTATACTTTACCTGCCGAAAACAGTGAAAAAGGTAGAGAAGAGTGTAGGAAAAGGCTTGAAGAAGGAAAGATCTGTTACTGTAAAGAAAGATGCGGTTGTAGGAGTTGTCAAGAAAGAAGTAAGGAACTTGGTAGCCAACTTTGTGGCTTGGAGGACTTGAAGCAAGAGGGCGGATGTGCATACGGATGTAGCGAGTGCTTGGAATGTAGCAAATGCTATTAACTTATGCAAAGAGTACTGAGAAAACTTTACAGTATTAATTGAATAAAAATGCCCACCTATTCCTTTGGGAACAGGTGGGCATTTTTAGACGTTGTTCAAATAATTAAATGAAACACAAGACATCACAGACACGACTCTTGTTTATGGCGAGCTCGACGAAATTTTCAAGATAAGTAGGATCATGTTTAATTCGAGTAGCTTCAGCGAACGTAATGGAGATGCCGGTCTTTTCGATGGAAATACATACTGGATTTCGACAGCTGGCAAGCTGTATTTTGGCAATTCTTAAATAGCGATAAGCAGTATCCTTTCTAAAGAAAATATTTGCAGGGATTGCAACGATGATGCCTCCGTCAGTTGCATATTCTAAGGCTTTTTTTGTGATTTTTTCTTTGGTAAGCATAAAAATTACCTCCATGAAGTTTCTAGAGGCTATCATAGCTCCTCTAGAAAAAAGAAGTATAGCTATGATATACTATAAAATTGTATAAATAATACCATAATTCATGGAATTAGTCAAATTATATATTTTTAGATAATACTTTAAAACAATAACAATTGACAAAATATTTTCAATATAGTATTATGAAAACTGGATGTAAAAATACGTTTTTGTAACATGCAGTATAGGAGGAAATACTATGAGAAAAATTGATAACTACTTGTTTGCACGGACTAATGGTATGGAAATCCGACTTATTGAGATGGAATTGAGTAAAAATGCAACCAGAACACTTGTAATTGGAAAAAGCAGTGAAGAAAAGGATGGTAAAGAGAAAAGTATATTAGTTAAGCAGATAGAAAGAACATATATCAAGGATGCTAATGGCAAAATTTATTATCTTGGAACGAAATCAACTGATATGAAAGCATTTGAAATGGCTGTTAAAAAGAATATATCAATCATAACGCAGTTTAGCATAGGATATGCCTATAGAAAAGGACAAATTGGAAGACATATTCCATGTATTTTTGGTAAAATTGATAATGGCAAAAAGAAACAGAAGATTTTTGTTGAAGCACAAGATTTTGAAGGAAATATTATAACAGACATTGAAGGAAAAAAATACTTTGTTGATTGGTTGAGCATGGCGAAGATTCAAGAAAGAAAATTGAGAGAAGAAACATTGCAAATGCCATTAAAGCTTAAGGCAAATGTTGCAGTGTTTGGAGGAAAAGCAATAAAAATTGATATGATAAAACTTAACGATTATCTTCCTATTTTGGGAATAGCAGGACCATTTTTGATTGAGGAATAAGCATGAGAAGACCTACTTATAATAAAGTAGGTCTTTTTCTTATTTATTTACATAAAAAACTTGATTTTTGTGCAAAAATACATTATAATTATTCACATAGTAATAAAAAAGAGGAGAGATAAAAATGCAAGAAAATCCAAATAATCAAAATCAAGAAGTAGAAGTAGATGAAAATCATTTAATTCAAATAAGAAAAGATAAATTAAAAGAATTACAAGAACAAGGAAAAAATCCATTTGAAATAACAAAATATAATAGAACAAATTCAGCAGGAGAAATAAAAGCAAATTACGAAAAATTTGAACAAAAAGATGTATCTGTAGCAGGAAGAATAATTGCAAAAAGAATAATGGGAAAAGCATCATTTTGTACAATATTAGATAGTGACGAAAAAATTCAAAGTTATGTAAGTATAAATGATTTAGGAGAAGAAAGTTATAAAGAATTCAAAACATTTGATATTGGAGATATAATTGGAATAACAGGATTTGTATTCAAAACAAGAACAGAAGAAATATCTGTACATGCTAAAGAAGTAGTATTACTTTCAAAATCATTAAGACCATTACCAGAAAAATTCCATGGATTAAAAGATCCAGATTTAAGATATAGACAAAGATATGTTGATTTAATAATGAATCCAGAAGTAAAAGAGACATTTAGAAAAAGAAGTCAAATTATAGCAGAAATAAGAAGAATACTAGACGAAAAAGGATATCTAGAAGTTGAAACACCAATATTAAATACAATATCAGGTGGGGCAACAGCGAGACCATTTATAACACATCATAACACATTAGACATAGATATGTATTTAAGAATTGCAACAGAATTAAACTTAAAAAGATTAATTGTAGGCGGATATGACAAAGTATATGAAATGGGAAGAATATTCAGAAATGAAGGAATGGATATTAGACACAACCCAGAATTTACATCAATAGAATTATATTCAGCATATGAAAACTATCATGATATGATGGATATAACAGAAGAAATATTCAAAAAATGTGCAATGAAAGTATGTGGAACAACAAAAATAACATATCAAGGAAAAGAAATAGACTTAGGTGGAGAATGGAAAAGAATCACAATGATAGATGCTATAAAAGAAGCTTGTGGAGTAGATTTCAATGAAATAAATACAGATGAAGAAGCTGTAGCATTGGCAAAAGAAAGAAAAATTGAAATTCCAGCAGGAAAAGAAAAAAGAGGAAACATCATCAGTTTATTCTTTGATGAATATGTTGAAAAAACTATAGTACAACCAACATTTGTATATGACTATCCAGTAGAAATATCACCATTAGCTAAAAAATCACCAAAAGATCCAAGATTAACAGAAAGATTTGAAATATTTATAGATGGTAGAGAATATGGAAACGCATTCTCAGAATTAAATGATCCAATAGACCAATATGAAAGATTTAAAGATGAAATTGCAGCAAGAGAAAATGGAGACGATGAAGCAGGAATGATGGATGAAGACTATATTAATGCACTTGAATATGGTATGGCACCAACAGGAGGATTAGGAATAGGAATTGATAGATTAGTTATGTTATTAACAGATTCAGCATCAATTAGAGATGTATTATTATTCCCAACAATGAAACCATTAAATTAAAATATTTATTAAAATTAGATAAGTTCTGATAAAGAGTAGGAAAAGCTTAATAGAAATATTAGGCTTTTTATTTTTTGATAATGCCTTTGTAATAAAAATGTAACGAAAAAGTAATAATTCTTTTCCTAAAAATAATTGAAAAAATACTAAATATTAAATATAATAAAGAAAAGTTATATAAAATATGTCAAGAAAAAAGGAGAGAATATAATATGATACCTTATAGAAGAGTAGCTGAAACAGCACTATATGAATGGGAGTATAAAAAGAAAATAGAAAATAAAGATGAAGCATTAAAGAAAGCTCATGAGGATGCTGAGACGCTTTCTTTTGAGGAGTTAGAGTCTAAAGTATATGCAACAGGATCAATGAATTATGCTATTGAAGGAATTGCAAAATATTTAAAAGAGCAAGGAGGAGAGTTTTCTTCTGAAGAAATGGAACAATATAGTAAAGCAATTTTTGAAGGTCCAGAAAATGCTGATATTCTGAAATCAGTAGGAGAAAAAATTGGTAGATTAGATGATCCAAAAAAATTAATGGTAGCAACATTATCTAATATTCATAATGGCTGGGTTAAAGACAATGAAAAAAAATTTACTCAAGTTGAAAGAGATAAACAATATCAACATATGCCTATTGAATTGATAGGATGGAATGAGACAAAAATAGATTTATTATTTTTAAGACCTATATTAGAAGCTTCAGGAGTCGAAATTGATGAAAAAGCTTTAGAAGAAACATATAATGAAACAGTTATGAAATATTTTGAAGAAAATGGTATTTCAAGTGCAAATGATTTAAAAACATTAATACAAAATGGAGCTGATTTTTATCCATCACTAAAAGGTCAAAAATCTATTACAACACTTTTGGCAGATCCACAATTTGTATCTGATGTTGTAATTCCTAAAATAGAAAGTAAAGGAATAGGTAATATAGAGCAATTTATTTCACAAAACAAAAAAACTATAACTCCGTTAGATGTAGAAAAAGCAACGAGTGGGGTTACAAGAGAAGGAATAAATGCGATGACAAACGAAATAAGAGGAGAACTTACTCCAGGACGAGATGATAAAGGAATTGAACAATAGGGAGGATTTTTGAATGAAACAGTCTACAATGGAAGCATATGCTGAAGTAGATTCTATTCTTGAACTAATGGATTCAAAGTATATAATGGAAATACCGAAGCAGTTAAGACAGATGTTTAAAGATAAAAAAGCGATTAATTATAATAAGAAAATTGTAGCTAACAAACCTTTGCAGGAACAAGAATTGAGTTCTGAAACATTAGAAATATTAGCTGTATTAAATTATAATTATTGGTGTAAAGATGAAGTAAAGAAGAAAGAATTATTAGATTTATATTATAAAAATGATTTAAAAAAAGAAAAAGAATCAAGAGAAAAGTATAATCCAGATAATATATTTAAAAATAAAAATATTGTAAATAAACCTGAAGAAAATGTATCAATGGTAGTTATAGAAGAAAAAAGTGTTTTAAAAAAGATTATAAATTTTATAAAAAGAATATTTAATAAATAGTAAAAGAAGAAACAGATTATCTTGTAGTATCTGTTTCTTCTTTTATATAAAAATTATTTAAGCAAGAAAGTTGAGATAAATCTAAATCACTGACAGCATCAATGAATTTACATATTTTGGCTGGTTTTAATATTACAGGTTCTCCTGATTCAAATCCTACGCAATCTTGTATTTCTGGTGGAATATTTTCTATATGATATTTTTTTATTAAAAATTGGTTTAATTTATTATAATCACTATAGAGTTTTTCAGAAAAGCATTCTAAAAATTTATTATAGAAAAGATAGTCTGTAATTAAATGTAGAAAATATCCTTTATTATAATCACTATCTAAATTATTTTCAGCTAAAAACCTTTTTAAATTTGGGCAACTACTATCATTGCCATAGTGTGAAGTTCTTTTATCTAATAGATCTGGCATTATAATTCCTTTTATAAAATCATTCAAATCTGTTATTTTATTTTTTTGTGCATATTGTTTACCAATAGCAATATGTATAATATATCCTGGCATATAAAGGCTCCATTCTTTATTAATATAAATACAAGAGGTTGTTCATTTGATAGAACAACCTCAGGACTGTTATAATGCGTGGAATTCCAGCACCAACCACAGTTGGTTATAGAAAATTAGCAGATGCGAGTGTAGTTCTTCTCGATCTCTTCCTTCACAACGAAGTTGAAATCGACGCCGGTAACAACACCGTTCTCATCGCGGCTCACGCTGTAGAACATCAGTGCTGCGGTCTGGGGAGCTGTCAGCCAGTCACCCCAAAGCATTGCGCCGAAGTAGTTCTGCGGATCATCCTCGTTGAGCTTGACCAAGTCATGATCCAAGCAGTACTGGACTGCATCGGTGATAGGCTCACCATAGAACCATGCCTCGTTAGGCTGAGGGATCTGTTCATACTCGTATGCTTCTGCGTTGAGCACCTTATGATGCTCCAGGAACCATTCGCGAGCGTTCGGATAAGGATTGCCCTCACCGTCGACCTTGAAAAAGTCGCCCGCTACAGCCTGCTGGCCGGTAGTGCCAGCATTAACGACCTCAGTCGAGCGAAGGTAGTAGATGCCGTCCTTGAGGACGATCTTGCCTTCAGCAATCATCTGAGCTTCCATTGCGCTTCCGCAACCGAGTTCGTATGCGTTCACCTTTTTGCCTGCATTTTTCTGAATCTTTGCCATGGTAATAACCCTCCTGTGATGTGTGTAAATGATTAAAATTCGGACTTGGCAATTATGACATATCAAGCACTTTACTTGTATATCAATTATTATTATATCATAAAATGGTAAAAAAGTCAAATTTATGTTAATAAGTAAGTTTGGTTACAAAGAAATAATTTAAATTTTTAAAAAATATTGAAAAAATTTTTCATTTAGTATATAGTATTTATAGAATATTATACGAAAGGTAAAATAGAATATGAGAGTTGAAGCTTTTTTGGATTATAACAAAATATTGAAGGTTATATTTGAATTATCAAAAGAAAGAATTGACTATGATTTTATATGTAGTACAGAGGATGGACATTTAAGTCAAAGTATTATTGAAAATTTAAAGAATATATCATCATTAAGTGAAACAGAAAATCCTGACATTTGCAGATTATCAATTAATGATACAATATTTATAAATGTAAATAAAAATACAGGAGAAATTGAAAGTGTAAATAATTTAACTGCATTTGAGACTAGATTATTAGCACAGGGAAAAGAAAAACATGTACCTTTTAGTAGAGAAGATATGACTGATTTTTCTCCAAAAACTGATTTACATACTCATTTTGCAGGAGCATTAACACCAGATTCAATGATAAGAGTTGGTATTGAGCATGATATAGGATATCCTGCAGACAAATTGAAAGAAATGGGAGTAGATGTAAGTCGTTATTCAATAGATAAAGAAGATAAAATTAAATTAGCTAGTTTATCTGAAGGTGATATAAAAAATTTAAAACAACATTTAATTATTTCACCTGTAACTCAAGAGACATTTAATACAATGGAAGAAATATATGCATATAGAGGACCTTTTACTAAAAATAGAGAGATGTTTCCAGATTTTTTAAGAGAGCTGGCTAATGATTATAAGAAAAATGGAGTAAATTATGCCGAATTATCTTTTTCATCTTTAACAGAAGGATGGAAGCCAGAAGAATATATGCAAATGCTGGAAGATAATTTACCTCAAATTGAACAAGAAACAGGTGTAAAGCTTAGATTTTTGGCAGGGTTATGGAGACATTCTGATGAACCTTATAATCAAGATATAATAGATACATTAGTAACAGTAGCTAAAAGTCCATATATTGTTGGATGTGATTATATGGGACATGAATCTAATCAGTCACTTGACTTTAAAGAACAATTAGAAAGATTAGCTGACTATGCTATGGAAAACGATCCTAATTTTGCAATAAGAGTACATGCAGGAGAAAACCCAATTTATAAAACAAACATGTATGATGCTTTAAAAATTGTATATGATCAACATGCTAAAAGACAACAAGAGGAAAATGAAAGAGCTCAAAAAGAAGGAAGAACTCCCAATAAAATTGTTATGCCACAAGTTAGAATTGGACATGGTTTGTATGGATTAGATATTAAAGAAGATGGCAATTATAAACCAGTTGAACAAGATGGAGTTATAAAACTTATAAAAGAAATGGGAGCAATTGTAGAGTTTAATATGAGTTCAAATTTGGCACTTAATAATATAAACGATATTTCTACAATTCCAATAAAAAGGTATGTTGATGCCGGTGTAGATGTTGTATTAGGTACAGATGGACATGGTCTATATTCAACATTTGGAAAACAAGAAGCTTTACTCGCCACAGCAGCAGGATTAGAGAAAGAAGATTTTGAGAAATTAGTTCAAACAGAAAAAAAGGTATTAGATAGAGCAAGACAAAGAGAACAAACACATCCTAGAATTTCTAATGTTAAAGAGTTATATGATAGTGTTATTCATACAGGAGAAAATGGAGGAAAGCATTATACACCTGAAGTTGATAGGAAAATAAAAGAAGAAAAACAAGCTAGAGTTGATGCATTGCTTCAAAAAATAGAAAAAACTGGAGCAGAAACAAATCCTGAAAAAATTGAAGAAATAACAAAAGGAAAAACTCCTATTGTGTTGACAGGAGCTTCTAAAAAGGCTTGGCCAAATATTTTACCAAAAGATCAGGAATATATTAGACTTGCAATGCAAGTTCTTGCTAATACACTTGATCCAGATAAAGCATTTGTTGTAACAGGAGGAACTAACTTTGGAGTAGAAAAAGAAATGCATGAAGCAGGACATAGAAGAAACGAAAAAAGTGATAAAGATTTGGTTGTTCTTGGAACATTAACAATGGAAGCCAATTTAGATAAAGATAAGGTCGAACCTAATACAATTACACATGCTATTGTTTTAAAAACAGGTGGTAATTTTACTAAAAACTGGATGGATTTACCATATACACAGATAAGATATGCTACAGAAAGAGATGGACATATTGTTGCTGTTGGTGGAGGTTCTGTTGTAAGTGATTATATACAAGTAGCACATAATAGTGGCGTAAAGAATCTTCATTTGATGGATGGACCATATGGGGCTTCAACTGATAAAAGCAAATCTTTAAATGGAAATGGTTACTCTTTTAAGACAATTGAAGAATTAATTCAAAGATTGTATGAAAGAACTCCAGAAATGTTTGGAAAGGATTTTTCAATAGAAAATATCGAACAATATATTAATCAAGCAAAATTAGACATAACACCTATAGGAAAAGAAAATAATCCAGCTAATTTTGGTTTAGGAGCTATGCATGAAATTCATGAAGGTCTTACTGTAGCAGATAGAAAAAAAGGAACAAAAAAATTAGGAGAAGCAATTAATGAAAAAAGTGAAGAAGTTAGTGAGGTGAGAGGTTAGGATGACTATTGAATATAAACAATCTTTAACAGAGTTAAATACAATTTTAAACTATATGGATATAGAACTTATAAAAAAAGTTCCTACAAAATTATTATTATTTATAAGACAAAATATGGATGAATCATATATACCTAATATTAGCAAAAATATTCCAATAAATGAACAACCATTAAAAAAAGATACTAAAGTATTGCTATCACTAATATATAGAGATTATTTAGTTGATAATGAAAAAAAGGAAGAATTAATTGAAGAAGATTTATTAGAAAAACAAAGACAGGAAGAAGAGAAAAAAGAAAAATATAATCCTAACAATTTATTTAAAAATAGAAATGAACAGGCTAGTAATGTGTCATCAGCTGAAGTACAGGAGAATACTACTTCTTTAATAGAATATAAAGAACAAAAATGGTATCAAAAAATATTTGCAAGAATTTTAAGATTTTTTAAAAGGTAAAAAATAGAAAACATTTTATTGAAGAACCAAAATCAGAAGCAAAAACTAAAAAAACAAACTTTTGCATATGATTTTGGTTTTTTTTATGAGATAAAAAATGATTTATATTAAATATCAATAAAACAATTGAAGATTTTTATAAATTATGATATATTATATAAAGTAAAAAGTAAGATAGGAGAAAAATTTATGTTTGGATATGGTATAGACAAGAAAACACTATATATAGTAGCAGGAATATTAGTAATAATATCATTATTTAGTTATGGAACAGACGGAATAATAGATTTATTATTATCAGTTCCAGCAGTATTAATAGCAATAACAGTTCATGAATTTGGACACGCATTTGCAGCATATAAATTAGGAGATGACACACCAGTAAGACAAGGAAGATTAAGCTTAAACCCATTTGATCATATAGACCCATTAGGAATAGCAATGTTATTATTTGCACATATCGGATGGGGAAAGCCAGTAGAAGTTGATCCAAGAAATTATAATAGGACAATTTCAGTAGAAAAAGCAGATGCAATAGTATCATTTGCTGGACCATTTATGAACTTTATAACAGCAATTATATTTGCATTAATATATTGTGCAATAATAAAATTCGCAAATGCAACATTTATCTTAACAAAAGTTGGCTCAATTGTAATGACGATAATAGCATATATAATAACAATGAATATTGGACTTGGAGTATTTAATTTAATACCATTGCCACCATTAGATGGTTCAAAGATCTTTTTACCGATATTACCAAGAAATGCAAAAAGTTGGTTTATAGAGAATGAAAGGATATTTTATATAATATTTTTGTTTATATGGATTTCTGGAATATCAGGAAGGATGATTTCACCACTAATAAGTAAAATGACAAGTTTGATTTTAAAATTATCAATGAAAATATTTGGATTGGGTTAAATTATGAAAATGAAAGGATAGAACAAAATTGAAAGACATATTAGTATTAGGGATAGAATCAAGTTGTGATGAAACATCTGTAGCAGTTGTAAAAAATGGACGAGAGGTTTTGTCAAATGTAATAGATACTCAAATAAAAATACACGAAAAGTTTGGAGGAGTAGTACCAGAAATTGCATCAAGAAATCACATCGAAGCAATATCAAGAGTAACTAAATTAGCACTTGAACAAGCAAATGTAAAATTTGAAGATATTGATGTAATTGCACCAACTTATGGTCCAGGATTGGTTGGTGCGTTATTAGTTGGTGTTTCTTATGGTAGAGGGCTTGCTTATGCATTAAATAAACCATTAGTTGGAGTAAATCATTTGGAAGGGCATATTTCAGCAAACTATATAACACATCTAGATTTAGAACCACCATTTTTATGTATGTTGACATCAGGGGGAAATACACAAATTGTATATGTAAAAGATTATTGTGATATGGAAGTACTAGGAAGAACTCGTGATGATGCAATTGGAGAAGCTTTTGATAAAGTTGCAAGAGTAATTGGTTTGACATATCCAGGAGGACCAAAAATAGATAAATTAGCACAACAAGGAAAAGCAACAATAGATTTTCCAAAAACACATT
>OLGZ01000919.1_pt1 | contig 19724 bp, 17 predicted proteins | sample 1605981 | NCBI WGS metagenome assembly OLGZ01 (sample SAMN03283291) | human gut metagenome | biome: human-associated habitat; material: feces | host: Homo sapiens | place: Peru | collected 2012 | reverse complement strand
GAGTGCAGGTCGGCGGTGAACTCGGCGGTCACGGGGAAGATGCCCTTGCCGTCCTTGCCCTCGGATTCGCCGAAGAGCTGCTGCCACCAGCCGCCGAACATCTTGAAGCCCGGCTCAAAGCTTTCGAATATCTCCATGGACTTGCCGTTGCGGTACAGCAGGTTCCGCACGGCGGCATAGAGCCACACGGGGTTATCGAAGGAGCGCAGGTCGTAGCTTTCCTTGGCGTCCATAGCGCCGTTCATCAGCTCCATGATGTCCACACCGGCCACGGCCAGGGGCAGCAGGCCCACGGGGGTCAGCACGGAGAACCGGCCGCCAACGTTGGCGGGGATCACGAAGGTCTCCCAGCCCTCTTCGTTGGCCATCTGGCGCAGTGCGCCCTTGCAGGGGTCGGTGATGGCATAGATGCGGCTCTTGGCCCCCTCCACACCGTACTTCTCCTCCAGCTTGGCCCGCAGCGCACGGGTGGCAATGGCGGGCTCGGTGGTGGTGCCGGACTTGGAGATAATGGCAATGGAGAAATCCTTGCCCTCCAGCAGGCGGCTCAGCTCATTCCAGTGCCGGGTGCTCAGGCCATTGCCGGCGAAATAGATCTGGGGATCGCCCTTGCCCTTGCCCATGTTGTGGTTGGGGCCTTGCAGCAGCTCAATGGCAGCCCGGGGGCCCAGGTAGCTGCCGCCGATGCCGATGACCACGAACACATCGGAGTCATTGCGAATCTTCCGGGCAGCGCTCTGGATGCGCAGGATCTCCTCGGTGGGCTCCCGGGTAGGCAGATTCTGCCAGCCCAGGAAATCATTGCCGGCGCCGGTGCCGTCCACCAGGGTGGCGTGGGCCTGGGCGACCTCTTTCTCCATGGACAGAAGATCGGGCAGAGCAATCTGGCCCCAGACGTTGGAAATGTCAACTTTGATCATATTTGTAGGACACGTCCTTTCTATTGATAAAAATCTACGGGTATATGTTACCGCAAAACGGAGCCGCTTGCAAGCCCCGTTGTTTAAAAAAATCCTTTTTTTCACAAAATCAATTTTCCGGTTGACAAAAGCCGCTCCCTATGCTAGAATAAATTGAAAAACGGCGACGAACCGTGAATGCTGTCTTGCCGTATGGCAGGATATTTTTTTGGGTGAAAGGAGACTGACCATGGAATCTCGGCTGAAGGCAACCGCATATGGCTCTTTCCCTTCCTCTTTTTTGGACGGCGTTTCCGCTGTTTTCAAGAAAGAGGATTTTTCTTTTCTCAATTCGTCCCAATATTCCGTTTTTCCCGGCTTTTGTGATGTGCATGTGCATTTCAGAGAGCCGGGATTTTCTTATAAGGAGACGATTTTCTCCGGCTCCCGGGCAGCGGCCCGGGGAGGCTACACCGCCGTGTGCACCATGCCGAACCTGAACCCGGTGCCGGACAGCCCGGAAAATCTGGAGCCCCAGCTGGAGGCCATCCGGAAATCCGCCGTCATCGCGGTCTACCCCTACGCCGCCATTACAAAGGGCGAGCAGGGTTTGGTGCTCTCCGACATGGAGGCCCTGGCCCCGCAGGTCATCGCCTTTTCCGACGACGGCCGGGGGGTGCAGAGCCCGGAGATGATGGAGGAGGCCATGAAACGTGCCAAGGACCTGGGCAAGCTCATCGTTGCCCACTGCGAGGACAACGCACTCCTGCGCGGTGGCTACATCCACGACGGCGCTTACGCCAAGGCCCACGGCCACAGGGGCATCTGCTCCGAAAGCGAGTGGGGCCCCATCGCCCGGGACCTGGAGCTGGCGGCAAAAACCGGCTGCGGCTACCATGTGTGCCACATCTCCACCAGGCAGAGTGTGGACCTCATCCGGCAGGCCAAGAAAAGCGGCGTGGACGTGACCTGTGAGACCGGCCCCCACTACCTTGTAATGGACGACGGCCTTTTGCAGGAGGACGGGCGCTTCAAGATGAACCCCCCTCTGCGCTCCCCGGAGGACCGGGAGGCCCTGCTGGAAGGACTGCTCGACGGCACCATTGATATGATCGCCACGGACCACGCCCCCCACAGCGCCGAGGAAAAGGCAAAGGGGCTGGAAAAGAGCGCCTTCGGCGTGGTAGGCCTGGAGACGGCCTTCCCCATTCTCTACACCTACCTGGTCCACACAGGCCTTCTCACCCCGGAAGCGCTGGTAAACAAGCTGGTATGGAATCCCAGAAAGCGCTTTGCGATCCCTATGGGCAATGACTTTTCCGTATGGGACCTGGATGCCCAGTACGCAATAGACCCGGCGGACTTTCTGTCCCAGGGCAAGGCCACGCCCTTTGCAGGCTGGAACGTCCACGGAAAGTGCATGGCAACCTTCCACGACGGCCAGGCCGCGTACCTTTCCAAGTAAAGCACACCGACGAGACGGTTAGAAACAATCTGTCATTGCGAACCAGTCCGCAGACTGGTGTGGCAATCCCCCGGATTTTCGAATATCTTGGTAATAAACCTAAGCTGTTTCCATTCAACCGGGGGGCTGCCACACCAGTGACATCGGTCACTGGTTCGCAGCGACATACTTTTCTAACAGCCCCAAGGAGCGCCCTCCGGCCACCTTTTCAGAATAACAGCATTTCAACTATTGCTTCGAATTGTCAACTGTCAATTGTCAATTGTCAACTGTCAACTGTCAATTGTCAATTGTTTTCCAGGTAGATCATCAGCACCGCAATATCTGCCGGGCTTACCCCGGAGATGCGGCCGGCCTGGCCCAGGGAGACGGGGCGGATGTCCTGGAGCTTCTGCCGGGCCTCCAGGCGAAGACCCTGGATGGACGCGTAGTCCATGTCCGGGGGCAGCAGCCGGGCCTCCTCCTTCCGGAACTCCGCAACCTGTTTCTCCTGCCGGGCTAAGTACCCCGCGTATTTCACCTGGATCTCCACCTCTTCCGTCACGGCGGCGGGCAGGGGCGGCCGCGACCCATCGAAGGGGGCCAGGTCCGCATAGCTGACCTGGGGGCGGCGCAGCAGGTCCGCAAGCCGCGCGGAATTGGTCACCGGGGCCGTATCCCGGGCGGCGAGCATTTCGTTCAGCGCCTGGCTTCCCGGCACGCCGCTGCTTTCCAGACGGTTGATCTCCCGGCGGACGGATGCATATTTGGCGTTCACTTCTTCCAGTCGGCTCTGGGGTACCAGACCCACTTCTGCGCCAATGGCCGTGAGCCGCTGGTCGGCATTGTCCTGCCGGTGCAGCAGCCGGTATTCCGAGCGGCTGGTCATGATCCGGTAGGGCTCCTGGGTGCCCTTGGTCACCAGATCGTCAATGAGGGTGCCGATGTAGCTGGTGTCCCGGGTCAGCACCATGGGGGGCCGTCCCAGAATTTTCAGAGCGGCGTTGATACCGGCCACCAGTCCCTGGGCGGCGGCCTCCTCATAGCCGGAGGTGCCGTTGAACTGTCCCGCCCCGTAGAGGCCGGAGACAAGCTTGCATTCCAGGGTGGGCTTCAGCTGGGTGGGGTCTACGCACTCGTATTCAATGGCGTAGGCCGGGCGCATCATCTCCGCGTGCTCCAGCCCCGGCACGGAGTGCAGCATGGCCAGCTGCACGTCTTCGGGCATACTGGAGGAGAAGCCCTGAATGTACATCTCCTCCGTATTCAGTCCGCAGGGCTCAATGAAGAGCTGGTGCCGCTGTTTCTCCGGAAAGCGGACGATTTTCGTCTCAATGCTGGGGCAGTACCGGGGGCCGACGCCGGAGATGGTGCCGTTGTAAATGGGGCTTCTGGACAGATTGGCCCGGATGATCTCGTGGGTTTTTTCGCTGGTGTAGGTCAGGTAGCACACGGCGGAGTTATTGACCTTGCGGTCCGTCCGGAAGGAGAAGGGCTCCACGGTTTCGTCTCCCGGCTGCAGCTCCATTTTGGAAAAATCAATGCTGCGCCGGTTCACCCGAGGGGGCGTACCCGTCTTGAAGCGCCGTAGGGAAAGCCCCAGCTTTTGCAGACTGTCGGACAGGCCGATGCTGGGATGCATTCCGTCCGGCCCCGAGGGGATGACGCTTTCGCCGATGATGACGGTGGAATCCAGATAGGTCCCCGTGGCGATGACCACGGCCTTTGCTCCATACTCCGCCCCCAGGTTGGTGCGCACCCCGGTCACGGCATTGTTCTGCGTGAGAATTTCCGTGATCTGGGCCTGCTTGAGCTCCAGGTTTTCCTGCATTTCCAGGGTGTGCTTCATGTATTCCTGGTAGCGCCGCCGGTCCGCCTGGGCGCGCAGAGAGTGAACCGCAGGCCCCTTGCCCCGGTTCAGCATCCGGTACTGGATGCAGCTTGCATCCGCGGCCAGACCCATTTCGCCCCCCAGAGCGTCTAGCTCCCGGACCAGGTGGCCCTTGCCGGTGCCGCCGATGGCGGGGTTGCAGGGCATATTGCCCACGGCGTCCAGGTTGATGGTGAAGAGAAGGGTGTGCAGTCCCAGCCGGGCGGCGGCCAGGGCAGCCTCAATGCCGGCGTGGCCCGCACCGATGACGGCCACGTCGCACTTGTCAACAAAATAGGCCATGCTCACGCCTCCCGGGGCTCTTCCTTTGCCGCTTCCTTTTCTTCCTTGGGCAGCACAAAGGGCTTGCACACCACCTCGCAGCGGTGGATGGGGGTGCCCAGGGCATAGAATTTCTCCTCGTAGCCCGTCATAATGCCCACGGGGCCGTCCCTGTGCAGGTCGTCGGTGACGTTCTTGGTTTCCAGGCCGCAGGCTGCGAACTCCTCCAGGGAGAAGGCGAACAGGGGGGCGTTGTCGGTCTTGAAATGGAATTCGCCGCCCTCCTTGACCACCCGGCAGTATTTGTCCAGGAAGCCCCGGTGGGTCAGGCGGCGCTTGGCGTTCTTCTTCCGGGGCCAGGGGTCGGGGAAGTTGATGAACAGCCGGTCGATTTCTCCGGGGGCAAAGATGTTCTCGATCTCTGCCACGTCCATATCAATGTAGTAAACGTTGGTCAGCCCCATGTCCCGGGCCTTCTCCATGGCCACCACCATGGCCTCCCGGCAGCGCTCCACGGCGATGAGCAGCACATCGGGGTTGGCCTGGGCGGTTTCGGCGGTGAATTTGCCCTTGCCGCAGCCCACCTCTACCCAGAGCTGGGTGCACTCCGGCTTCAATTCCCGCCAGTGCCCCTTCTTCTCCTCCGGGGCCTGGATGCGCAGCGCCGCGCACCGCTCCATTCTGGGCTCCAGATTCTTCATTTTCCGCATTCGCATATGGTGATCCTCCGTAAATAAGGGTTTTTGTCGCAATTAACAATTTATTATAGGTGGAAACAGGGAGAAAGTCAACAAAAAAGCGCCCCCAAAGGGGCGCGAAAAGAAGCTTCCCCTCCGGGGGGGGAGCCGCAGCAGCGGTGGAATTCCCAAAACCTTCCCCTCCGGGGAAGGTGGCCCGCCGATAGGCGGGACGGAAGAGGGGCGCTGCGGAAGTGAGCTGTGCGTGTTTCTTACTGCTCCCGCCCATTACACCCCTCTTCAGTCAGGGCTGACGCCCTGCCAGCTTCCCCGGAGGGGAAGCTTTTTCGCAGGGAAGCCCTTTTACCCCACCGCGCTGCTGATGGTGCCGTGGGTGGAGATCCAGTAGAGGGTGTGGGTGCATTTGTCGGTCAGGTTGATGCTCAGGTACTGCTCCTCGTTGTCGTAGAGGATGCCCAGCCAGCCCTGGATTTTGTAGTCGGGCTCTGAGTCCTTGCCTGCGGGGGTGTGCAGGGTCAGGGTCATCAGGTTCCCCTCCTGACTGTCAGCCAGGACTGCATTGGCAAGGCCTGCAAAATTGGTGAATTTCCGGCCCTTGTCGGCAATGGCCCCGCCGTCGACGGCGTAGAAATAGGAGTCGCCGGAGGTGGCGTTTGCAACGGCTGCCCGGAAGGTGCTTTCGTCCATGCCCAGGGACAGCTCCGGGGTGGAGAGGTAGGTCTTCAGGCGGTCATAGGCGGGGTTTTCCTTTTCCAGGAAGTATCGCCGCTGGAAGGTGGAGCCGTTTTTCAGGGTGTAGCGCAGCTGGATGTTGTAGTAGTCCCCGGGAGACCAGTGTCCGTCCCGCTGGAGCAGGCAGTCGCCCACCTGCTTTTGCCAGTTCCGCAGCGCGCCCTGGTGGTAGGCCAGGATATCCTCAATTTCATCCTCCTCCGTCAGGGTCAGGGTGGTGTCGCTGTAGGACATCTGAACGGGGGCCAGTACCACGCTTTGCACATCCTGTGCGTCAGGTACCCGGCGAATAACGTGGAATGCGTCCGTGGCAATGCTCAGAACGCACAGGGCGCACACCGCCAGAATGCCCCCCAGGGGCACCAGCAGCCGCCAGCGGAATACCCGGCTGGTCCGCCGCAGCAGCATCAGGCCCGTCACATAGCCTGCAATGAGGCCTAAGGGCAGGAAAAAATACTCGGAGATGGCCCCCTGGGTCAGCTGCTTTACGGCCAGGTGCAGGAAGGCGGCCACGGTCAGAGTGTACAGGGTCAGGAAGAAGGGGGAGAGAATGGAGTAGGCCACCAGGTCCCCAGCGGTTTCCAGCCGCCGCTTCCGGTAGAGCAGCTGGGCAATGGCCATGCATACAACGCCCAGCCCGGCGCAGACGGCGGCCTTTAGCCACACATCCCCCATGGAGATGCCGTCAAAGACGTAATGATAAGTGTCGCCGATATAGTAGCTGTGGTCCACGGGAGCAAAGTAGGTGCCCTCATACATGGCAACCGTGGGGCAGATCCGGGCAACCCAGCTGATGGAAATGTCCTTGCCGTAGATCAGTGGGATGAATACCATGGCCACAAACCAGTACAGCAGCACCGTGGCGAAATTCAGAATGCCATAGATCAGCACCATGCCGACGCGGTTGCCTGCCAGCTGTACCGCCGTCAGGGCCGTGCCCAGGTAGAAGATGTATTGCAGGCTCAATGCCAGCAGGGTCAGCAGGGACACGGAGGCAACCTGCCGGGGCAGCAGCAGGGAGGTGGGCAGCAGCACCAGACAGTTGGGCACCAGCGCAAAGAGCAGCCCCGCAATCAGGTGCGCGCCGTAGTAGCCGTCCCGGGTCACGGGCATGGCGTGCAGGGCGTTGCACAGCCTGGGGTTCAGCAGGTCTCCGAACAGGGCCTGCACCACCACCAGGGCATACAGCCCGTTGATGCCCACCCCCAGCATGCACAGCCGGTTGAAATCGTACACGATGCTGGTCTTGGCGGCGTCATCGCTGCCGCCGGAGAATTGCAGCAGCACCATCATGGCAAGGCCCAGCAGGTAGGAAGCCCACACGGGGGCAAAGCGGGTAATGTCCGTTTTCAGAACGGTTTTGTTACAGAAGCAGACCTTCAGTTTCATGTGCCGCACCTCCCAGCTCATAGATAAAGATTTCTTCCAGGGACAGGGGCAGGATATCGAAATAGGCGGGGTTTTCCCGCTCCACAGCCCCCTGCACCCGGGCCATGGTGCCCCGGATGATATAGGTGTTCAGCCGCCCGGTGCGGCTGTGGTGGAGAATTTCCAGGCCTGCCGGGGCGGGGCCAACCGTTTGCAGCTTTACCGTGGAGCCCTGCATATCCGCCAGACTCTTTTCCACCAGCATTTTTCCGTGGCGCATAATGCCCACGTGGTCGCAGATGTCCTCCAGCTCCCGCAGGTTGTGGGAGGATACCAGAATGGTGGTGCCCCGGCGGGTCACATCCTCCAGAAGCAGGCTCCAGACCTGCCGCCGCATGACGGGGTCGAGACCGTCCACAGGCTCGTCCAGAATGAGCACATCGGCGTGGGTGCACAGGGCCAGGTGGAAGCAGGCCTGCTTCTGCATGCCCTTGCTGAACCGCCGCAGAGGGGCCTTCCGCCGGAGCCGGAAGACGTCCTGCAATTCGTCAAAGCGCTTGCCGTCAAACTTGGGATAGAGGCCGGCATAGAAGTTTTTCATCTCCTCCAGGCTGGCCCCGGGGAAATAGAAGGGCTCGTCGGCCACGCAGCAGATGCGCTCCTTGGCCGCCAGATTCTCGTCAATGGGGGAGCCCTCTAAGGTGACGGAGCCGGAATCGGGCCGGTAAACCCCCGTCAGGTGGCGGATGGCGGTGGTTTTTCCCGCACCGTTGGGGCCGACCAGGCCGTATACGGCCCCCTTGGGCACGTTCAGGCTCAGGCAGTCCAGAGCCTTGAAGGAGCCAAAGGTCTTGGTCACGTCTTTCATTTCGAGCATGGGTCAGCCTCCTCTATTTTCTGAATCAGCTCCTGCCGGGTGTAGCCCATGGCCAGAAGCCTTTGGACGGTTTCCTCCAGGGTGTTCAGGCATTTCAGCTCCTCCTGGGGGTCGTTCGCAGGACACCCGCAGACGAAGCAGCCCTTGCCGGGTACGGTGGCGATCCAGCCCTCCATTTCCAGCTGCCGATAGGCCCGCTGGATGGTGTTGGGGTTGATGGACAGCTCCACAGCCAGCTCCCGGACGCTGGGCAGCTTGTCCCCCTGCACCAGCACACCGCCGGAGATCTGCTGCCGGATTTTGTCCGTCAGCTGGGCATACAGGGGCCGAACGTCCCGATAATCCAAATGCAGCATACAGTCCCTCCTTGTATGAATCGTACTAATACAGATACTATACAACGCCTGTTTTTTCCAGTCAAGCACCCGGGGCCATTCTTTAGAAAATCTTAATCCCTAAAAACCTTCCCCTACGGGGAAGGGGGACCGCTGCCGTAGGCGGTGGTGGAAGAGGGGCGTTGCGGGAGAGAGAGGTACGTATTTACCCACCGCTCGCGTTCATCACGCCCCTCCTCAGTCTCGCTAACGCGAGCCAGCTCCCCCGAAGGGGAAGCTTTTCTCCCCTGCGTGGAAGCTTTTTCTGCGCAAAGGAGGCCCGGCGGTTTTGCCCGCCGGGCCTCCTTTGCGATTTACGGATACCGCGCTGCCTTACGGATTGCCGACACCGCCGCTTCCGGCCCGGTTGTTCAGCTCCGAAATATTCACGGTGTTGGAATCGTCAAAGCTGTGGCCGTCCCCTTCAAAGCCGCTGATGCTCCAACTGCAGCCCTGCCCGGCAGGGCCGTTGATCCACATATCAAACCGACAGTTTGTAATGGGGGCGTAATTCTGCCGGGCGATGCAGCAGAATTCTGTGACCGTATCTGCCTGGCCGCTTACCCAGCAGCCGTCAATGGCCTCCCAGTTTCGGTAGGCAAGGCCGCTGACGTTGGTGCAGCTGTTGGTGTTCAGATCTACATCGCAGTTCGTCACCGTGCCGTAGTTCTCTTCTACGATGCCGTACACATTGCCCAGAGCGTTGACACCCGTCTGGAGGGTGCAGTCCGCAATGGTGCCGCCGTTATAGGCGGCCACGGGAGCGTAGTGCTGCAGGGCAATGGCGGGCTCCGGCTCCGTGCACACCTCGTCATTCCATACGATCTCACTCTGGATTCGGCAGCCGCGGACGGTGCCGTTGTTGCTCCCGGCCAGGCCGGAGATATGGACGGGGACGTCGCTGTCCATCAGAATGCCGATCCTTACGTTCAGGTCCTTCACCACGGCCTTGCTTCCCAGGGTGTCGAACAGGCAGGTGACGGTGTCGCTGCCCATTTCCGGGGCAAGTCCGTCAATCCAGTGCCCCTGGCCGTCCAGGGTGCCGTTAAAGCTTTCAATGGCGGAGAAGGGAACGTAGTCCAGGGAGATGTCCTCCGCCAGCACAAAGCTGCCCTCCGGGTTTTTGCGCAGCTTTTCCAGGTCTTCCGCCGTGCGGAGCTCCACGGCCTTTGCCGTCTTGCTCTTAAAAAAATCCCACAGAGAGGCCTCTGCCGGGACGGTAAAGGCATCTAAGGCCGATTTTCCGCCGCAGGAAAACAGGGCGACAAGGACCAGGGCAGTGAGAATCCATAGCGTTTTTCGTTTCATACGCGCACCTCCGTCGGTTATCCCTGTCCGCTTCCGGATACACCGGAAAATTGAATCTTCTGGGATGGGTCGCTCCTCGGTGCAAAGCGCAGGCTTGCCCCGCAGTTGCCGCAGGTGATCTCCCGGCCATCGCAGCTGTTCCCGTCATAGCAGGTAAGCTTTCCGCATACACAGCACATAAAGCAGTGTCTGTTCCCACAGTAAGGGCAGGCAAGCTGCGGGCCGCTCTGCGCATAGCTCAGGCTCGCCGCCGCTCCACCGCCGCCCTGCCTCTGACCGGATAGGCTCTCCCGGCCGTAGGCAAAGACCCAGGTGCCATCGTACGCCAGATAGGATTCCACAAAGAAATCCTTTCCGGTTTTCTCGCATTTTGCCGGTATAAACATTCCGGTCTCCTCGTGTGCCATAAACGTCTCCTTTCTCCGCAGCCCAGCTACTGTCCGCTTCCGGCGGCCCCGGCGCTGGCGTTTCGCTTTCTCTCTGTCTGGAATACCCCTTCTGCATGGCAGTTCGGGCAGACAATGACCCTTCCGCTGTGGTCATCCCCGTCAAAGCAGATTTCCATTCCGCAGTTCCAGCAGGTGGTGGTGTGTTTCCCGCCGCAATGCGGGCAGACGTACTGTGGGCTCATCCGTCTGGGGGTCAGCACCACGCTGACGTTTTGTCGGCCGCCACGCCCGGAAAAGCGTGTCTTCCCGCAGGCAAGCACCCATTCCCGGTCGTAGGATAAGTAGCAATCGATCCAAAATTCCCCGGATGTTTTCATACACACTGCCGGTACGCAGACATAATCGGTAACCTTATCGGCCATTGGTGTTCTCCTTCTGTCGGCATTTTTACGCTTTCACAATGTATTTCATGTTCAATGCCAGGCCCACATCATAAATCTGCTTAGAGCCGTCACTAAAGGTCACCTTGACCTTTTTGGCGTTGGGCATCTCCACGGAAGAAACCGCCGCCCCCTTGCCGTTTTTCTGGGGGCCGGGCTTATAGGCGCATTTCGCAGGGGGCACCGGGGGCGTGGGTGCCTTGGGGGTGGTCTTTAACTCGGCGGCGTGGGCCGGTTTGCCGTTTACGATATTTTTCAGCGCCTCGCAGACCTCCTTCATGTCGGGCCGGTCGTCCGGGTCCAGCGCCAGCATGGCGGCAATCAGGGCTTGAAGCTCCGGGTCAATCGTGGGGGCCACGGTGAGCTTCCCGTGATTCAAAAAGCCCATCCAGGGATAGTCCCCACTGTGCCGGGGGAATTCCCCGTTCTTCGTGCAGTATTGGTGGAAAATCAGCCCCAGGGAAAACACGTCGGCCTTGCGGCTGATAAGCCCCCGGCACTTGGCGGGATTCTTGGAGTAAAGCGCCACCTCCGGGCTCCACCAGGCCTCCTTGGACATAATGGATTCCGGCGGGTCCGCCTCAAAGAACGCGTCCGTAAAATCAATGATTTTGGTAACCAGGTTTCCCCCGGCCGCCCTGGAAATCAGGATGTTCCCCGGGTCCAGGTCCCCATGGACGATGCCCTTGCCGTGTACCTCCGAAAGGCTCTTGGCAATGGTCAGCATCAAAAGGGCCTTCTCCTGCTTGGAAAGCTTCCAGATTTCCGTATAGGGAATATTGGAAACGTCCACGCAATAGGCGATTTCATAGTAGCAGGGCCCGTCCAGGAAATACTCGATGGGCTTTACAATGTTGCCCGTTCCCGTTCCGGGCAGGGCCCGCAGGATCGCCTGCCGCTGCTCCAGCCACCGGTTGCACTCTCGGATTTTCTCCTGCCTGAACTCCCCGGTGAAGTTTTTGTTGATGGGGTACTTGGGCTTATTCAGTCGCTTAATAAAGTATTTTTTGCCGCCCTTTTCGGCCGCAACGCATTGGCCGTTTCCGCCCAGGGTTTTCCATTGGCTTTCATCAAAACGATACCCATGAATGACCATTCTCTCACGTTCTCCCTCTCTCTACCTGCTGGAATAGCTGGTATTCTTTCCTGTATTCGGACCACCGCTCCTGAATTTTCACCTCTATCGCCTCTGCCGGATTGGCTTTTTCATTCTGGCGCAGGGCCTTCCACGCCTCCGCCAGCGAAAGCACCGTCTCCATAGGAAGGTCCGTGCCTCCAAGCAGGGCCTCCAGTTCCCGGGGCGGCTTTTCCATTAGCTCCTCCAGAATCTGTCCTTTCTGCTTTTCACAGTACCGCGCGGCTCGTTTTTCCTGCCACGCCTGTCTTTCCTGCTGATATTGCTCCCGCAAGGTCCTTTTTTCTTCCCGCAGCGTGCGGACGCTTTTTGCGGCCTCCCGGGTTTTCGCGTCGCAAAAGGGGCAGGCACCGGGATTGCGCAGCAGCTCCCGATAGGCGCTTTGAAACTGGGGGCCCTCCTCCAGCTCCCTTTGCTGCTCGGCAAACAGGTCCGAGGAAAAATACGCCCGGGTCAAAAGGGGGCGATATCGGTCCCCATTCTGATTCAGCCGTTCTCTCAGCTTTCCCAGCAGGAAACGGAGATTCTGCTGTATTTCACAGTCAAACTCCGGAAAACCTTCCCAAAATTCTTCCAGCTTGGAAAGCTCCATCAGCGTCGAGAGCATCTCGTCGAAGGTCCGGGCGTCAAGCGCCGCTTCCTCCTCAAGGCTGAACCAGGCGATTAGCCCCCAATTCCTGCGAATCGGCCGATTCTGCCACACCATGTAGTCAATGAGAAACTGGCTTCGGCACAGTCTGTTCCGTTCCTTCAGGTCCCGTTCGATTCGATTCTCCCGTTCCCGGAATTCCGTTTCCAGCTGCTCCAGGCCCTCGGCCTCCCAGGCCTCGTATCCGGAGAACGCCCCGAAGCCTTTCAGCGCTTCATACAAATTCGTCGGTTTCCGGGAGGAGAGGGTTTCCCCCACGACACGCTGTATCCCGTCGGACACCTTGCTTTCATTCAGACGGCAGACCCTTCTAGCCTTGTCCAGCGCGTCCAGGGCGGCGTTCTTTTCCGTAATATACCCGTTCATCTGGACCGCCATGGGGTCAAGGACCTCCATTCTCCGACGGAACGCCTCCTGTAGGGACGCTATGGAGGGAAGCCCAACGCATAGCCCCGCCATGGTGGTGTCGTCCCGGATGGTCTGATAGATGCCGTCCCGGATGCTTTTCCCAAGGATTTCCCCCGGTTGCCGCCCCTCCTCCTGGGGCATGTTCTGGATGGTGTGCAGCAGCAGCCATTCCAGGTGCAGCGGGGAGCGCAGATAGTCAAAGCAGCCGTCCGAGCAGCAGAAGACCAGCCCCGGCTCCCGCAGGGTATACACGCAGTAATTTAAGAAAAAGCTCCCGGCGTAGACGCAGTTGGTCATAACCGTTCCGCTGTTCATGCTCTCCGCCGCGCCGTCGGCGTCATCCAGGCTCAATAGCCGCAGGCCCTTGGAGGGGGTGAGGAGATAGACCCGGGAATCCCCTGCCCAGATGGCGGCAACGCGCAGGCCGTCCTCGCAGGGAAGGAACACCGCGGACGCCAGAGTCGTTGGAAAGATTTTGATTGTTTTCCCCACCGGAATCCGGATGCGCATTTTTTCCACGCAGTCCTGTATGGCCCGGTCCAGTTCCTCTTTCAGCTGCCCCGCGTACACGCCGATTTCCGGCGTTTCCCCGGAGGAAGCCCATTCTTCCCAGTGTTCCGTGAAAAACCGTTCCACCCGGTCCGCCACGATTCGGGAGCCCAGATAGGCGCTGGTTCGTTCCGTGACCGCGCCGGGGTTCTCTTCGTCCGGTAAAAGGTGCTTTGTGTGCCCCGCGCCCCCCAGGCCATCGCAGACGATGGCATATCGGTCTGTGGCGACAGGCGGGGCATCTTCGCAAAAGCCCGGCTTGATCTCCTTTTGAAATGAAAACGGATACAGGATATGGGGCTTACTTTCCATGGGATGGCCCTCCCCGGCTTAGTTGGAAAGGGAGTGGGCAATCATGGAGTACACATCGGCCATATCCAGGTCCTCGCCGCTTCCGCCCTGCTCCATGCTGACACGAATCACATTCTCCCATTCCATTTCCATATCCGTCCAGGGGTAGGCATCCGGTGCGAAAATAACCAGTCTGCGCCCGGAGCGGTCCAGCTTGGTCTGTCCGTCCACGCCCAGGGCAGTCTGCGTCTCCTCGTTTCCGGCCCAGGCGTTGGCCAGCTCCTTATAGTCTTCCGGCATATTCTCCGGGTACAACTCCGGCGTGCAGCCAAGCTTGGCGGCCTCCTCCGTCAGGGCTTCCCGGTCCTCGAAGCTGTGGGCCTCCTCGTCGGTAAAAAGCACAATCACGTGGCGCTTTTTGTCTCCCTCCTGCACAAAGTCAGAACGCATGGCCAGGGTCAGGGCCTCCAGGGCGGACTCCGGCGCGTCATAGCCGCCCTTGGCCTCAATGGACGCCACGAAATCATGGAACGCCTCCTTTTCCTCCGGCAGCAGGAAGAAGGGCGACTCCCCATAGGCGTACTTGCCGTCAAAGTAGAAGTCCCGGAACCAAATCACCCTTGCCCGCAGATTCTTGATAATCCGCTTGTTCTCCCGGAGCGCCTCGGTCAGGCCGTCGTGAAAAACCAGGGTGGCGTTTTTCACCTTTTCAATCAGGGGCTCCATGCTTCTGGTCGCGTCAATGACGAACACGATATCCACATTGGTATCGGTTCCCTCGGCCATCTCCCGGGACATTCCCAGCATATCCTGCATATCAGACATTTTCGTTTCCTCCGTTATTTTTCTATATTTAGGCGATGGAGTTTGCCACCAGCGCCACCACGTCCGTCAAGTCCAGATCCTTCCCGCCGTCGCCGCTGCTCAGGTCCTTCCGGATGACATTTTCCAAATCCGCCTCCAGCTCGTTCCAGGGGTAGACGCTGGGGGCGAACAACACCAGGCGCTTGGCGTCCTTATTCATCTGGACGCTCTTCGCGGATGCCCCCAGAAAGTCCTGGCCGTGGCCCCAGGCCCTATACAGCTCCTGAAGATTCCGGAACATATCTTTGGGATAATTGTCGGGGACGCCTTTTTGCTGCTGCTCATAAGGATGGGCGGAGGCGTCCGTAAACAGGACGATCACATGGCGCTTTTTGGCCCCCTCCTGCACGAAGTCGGAGCGCAGCGCCTCGGCCAGGGCCTCCAGCCCGCTTTCCGGCTCGTCCCCGCCGCCCCCGGCCCGAATATTGGCGACGAAATCATGGAAGGCTTTGTTTTCCTCCGGCAGTGTAAAGAACCCGGATTTCTGCATGGCGTAGTCCCCGTCAATGTAGTAATCCCGGAAGACAATGACCTTGATTCGGAGACTGTGAATTTTTCTTTTCTTCTCCGCCAGTCCATTTTCCAGCTCCTTGTGAAAGGTCAATGTCAGATTTTTCACCTTGTCAATCAGCGGCTGCATACTCCCGGTCCCGTCTATGGCAAAGACGATATCCACATTGGTATCCACCGCCGCGTCCTCCGCGGACATCCCCAGCATATCCTGCAGCATCGAATTTTTCATGTTTCCATCTCCTATATGTTTTTCTATTTTCGCCGCAACCGGCCGTCCTTATTTTTTCGTTTTTTCGGATGATAATAGATTTCGTCGCAAGTGCGGCATCTCCAAATTGGCCAGATGAAGTTGAACGCCCCAAAGGCCAGCCAGCCGACCTCGACAATTGCTCCCAATATACTATTCATATTGGCCACACTATTCAACGCACTAATCAACGCTATAACAGAGGTACCCGCAATGGTGAAATAGATTATAACATAGCACATTCCTAGCAATCTGGCGGCTAACCTAGCAACCCAATCAGGCTTTAGGGAAAGGGTATCTGCGTATATGCCATAATACCCAACCCCTTCACAATGAAACAACCCGAACAGATTTCGTACATTCAGCAGAAAAACCGCCAAAGAAAACCATACAGGCCCCGCGTTCCCTGTCGCTCCTCTTTCCGCCATAAGGCCCAGCACAATTCCGAGTCCATAGACCGCTGTGCCATACACGCCCATCACAAACATAATCCGTGCGAAAATGGACATTCCCTTCCAGTGCTTACGGCAGCGTGAAAGAAACCCGTTTTCGGGGGCTTTCCGCCCTTCCGGCTGCTTCGGTGGCTCCGGTTGTCTCGGCAAATCCGGCTGCCTCGACACTTCCGGCGGTTTTGCTTTTTCCGGTGGTTTTGGCATCATAACCTGTGGCATAACGTTCTACCTCCCGTATGTTTTATGCCCCGACAGAGGGCGGGTTTTTGGCTTGAACTGTGTCTTTTCCATCCGCTTTCATTCCATTCACCACCCATCCCAATATGAAGGTCCAAATATACAGACCATATGAAAAACGGTGCAGGCCACTACCCCAAGTTTAAAGAGGCCCCCATTCTGTCCACTCATGGCAGCACACGATACAAGCATATTGCTCCACAAGACAACAGCACGTATAACCCAATACAATACTCTTGACAGGAACGGGTCAAACATACTCATCGCTCCCCCAGGCCCACCACAGAAAAATACCACAGCAAGCTTCATCACCATCAACAGGAAGCTTATAAAGCAAACCGGCAAAGAAAGTGGAAGCTCAAGCCGCCACGAATTCAGGAACGGAATACTGAGCGCAACCACGTCATATTCCAGCTCCCTTGCGCCCACAAGTACAAGCACCAGTTTCACGCCGTACATAATGACACCAAACAGCCCAACCGCAAAGAGAATCCGCGCAAAAATGGACATATTCTCCCACAGCTCCTCCCATATCTCCACATCCCACAGCTCCTTCCATATCTCCACAACGGGCGAACGGGAAGAATTTTGCTTTTCCGGTGTTTTCGGGGTCTGCTTCGGCGCTGCCGGCGGTTTGGGCGGGTCTGGCCGCTTCACCGTTTCCGGCTTTGGCATTTCCGGCGGTTTGGGCCGTTCCGGCTGTCTTGGCGCTTCCGGCTGTCTTGGCGCTTCCGGCTGCTTTGGCACTTCCGGCTGTCTCGGTCTTAAAACCTGGGGCATGGGCATCTACCTCCTCTATCCCGGCAGCGGGAATTTCATACAGCCATTATACCACCCAGCCCCTTTTCCATCATCTGCCAGTTATGACGTTATGGTGCCAACTATGTCGTTTCGTTGCCAAAAACGAAGCTTTTGTCCCTGCTCTCCTTGCTTTCCGGGCGGTCTCATGTATAATGGAAGCATCAGAAAGTCTTCGGGAGGTCAGCGATGTATCCTCTGATCGTGCTTTGCAACTGTTTGGGTATCCTGCTGGGCAATCTGCTTTTGTTCGGTACCATCGTACGCCTGATAAAGCCGAAGCACCCCTGGGTGCATGTATGGGTGTCGGCGCTTTTGTTTCTCGGGATCTGGGCGGCCAATAACTATCTGCTCCCGGCTCCCTCCGCCGTGCTGGATGCCGCTACCGTCGCCGGCAGTCTGGTCTATGTCTTCTGCATCGCCCCCAGGGGGCATAAAATCGGGGGCATGGTTGCTTCTCTGGGGCTGTTTGCCTCCACCATTGCCATTATGTTTGTGCTCAGCCTGTTCGTCTTTCCCATTGCCGAGAAGCTCCAGATCCCGCCGGAGGTCCTGTTGGACCGGAAGGATTCCTTCGGCAACGCCATTATGACCTTCCTGTGCCAGCTGCTTTTCGCCCCGGCCTGCCTGGGCTATTACCGCTTTGTGACAGGGGTGCTTCCCCGGTGGCATCTTTCCCCAAAGCTTCTCTATTTCCTGCCCATCCCCATCAGCCAGATCATTCTCATGAACGTGATCAACAGGCTCATTTCCTATGTAGGCGGCATCGGCGGCATCCGGCAGACCTATGCCTTTGGGGTGCTGCTGTCCATCGTCGCGGACGCGGTGTTCGTCTTCGGCATGTGGAAGGTCCAGCAGAGCGAGGAGCTACGCCAGCAGGTGCGCATGGCCAACGAGCAGCTGGACGTGCAGACCGACTACTATCGGCAGCTGCAGGAGAGTATTCTCACGGTGAACCAGATCCGCCACGACCTGAACAACCAGCTCCAGGCCGCCTACCAGCTGATGGATTCCGGCGAAACCGGACTGGCCCGCCGGCAGCTGGGCCAGGTGCAGCATAGCCTTGGCTCCCGGGTAGGCCCCCGGTTCAGCAGCAACCTGATGGTGGATGCGGTGCTCTCCGACAAGGCCCGCCTCTGCCGGGAGAAGGACATCCGGCTGAGCATCAATACGGAGCTCCCGCCGGAGCTGCCTGTGGAAAACGCCCAGCTGTGCAGCATTTTTTCCAACCTGCTGGACAACAGCATCCAGGGCGTGCTGGAAGGCGCGCAGCAGAAGACGATTGAGCTTCAGGCCATGGTCCGGGGGCACTGCCTGATGATCTCCTGCGCCAACCCCGCCAGGAAGCCTGCCCGCAAGCAGGAAAACGACCCCCTGCGTGCCCACGGCCTGGGTCTGGGCATCCTGAATACCATCGCCTCCAAATACCACGGCACCCTGAAGACCGAATATCAGGACGGCTGCTTCCGCACGGACCTGTGTCTCCCGCTGCCGGAAAAGCAGGAAGGAGAGACCGCCAATGCCCAATAAGCAGCAGGAATGGAACGTTCTTCTGTGTGACGACGAACCCCTGGTCCTGGACCGGCTGCTGGCCCTGAGCCAAAAGACGTTGCTGCCCCAATACAACGCCGTCTTCCACTGCGCCGCCGGAGCGGAGGCCCTGCCGGATTCCTCGGTGCAGCTCCACATTGCGGTGCTGGACATTGTGCTGAAGCAGGACAACGGCATCTCCCTGGCCCGGAGCATCGTCGAAAAATTCCCCGAGTGCCAGATCATCTTTGTCAGCGGCTACCCCCAGTATGTCAGCGATGTTTACGATGTGCCCCACATGGGCATGGTTTTGAAGGAGCAGCTGGAAAATCAGCTTCCAAAATTTCTGCTTCGGGCCGCATCCGTTCTCGACAGCGCCCGGGAGGAGACTCTGACCGTCCTGTCCAACAGGGTGCCTCTGCAGCTCCGGCTTTCCGGCATCGTCTACCTGGAGCGGAAGGACCATATCACCTATCTGCATCTGCTCTCCGGCCACACCATCCGCACCCGCCAGAAGCTCAGCGAGATCCTCGCCCAGCTCCAGAGCGGCACCCTGTGCCGGTGCCACGTGAGCTTTGCGGTGAACCTGCGCCATGTGGCGGGCCTCAATGCCCGAAGCTTCCTGCTCTGTACCGATGAACAGATCCCCATCAGCCGCATCTATATCCAGAGCGCCCGGTCCGCCTACTATGCCTACCTGCAAACCGCCCTCCTGCGCTGACCCAAGCCCCCCAGGTCCACCCTGGGGGGCTTTTCCCCTTTCCCTCCGGGGAAGCTTTTGGGACGTTTTAATCGATAAAAAACGCATGAAATTTTGCACAACTTCAGACGCGATTCCTTCCCTTTGCTTTGTTAAAATTGTCATAAATTATGAATTTTCCCGGGGGCTATTGACAGCGGTTTGGAAAAGTGGTATTCTTCTATCGGTACGAAAGTACCGATAGAAACGTGCGGCGACCCAGACTCACGGTGACCCGCATAAGTCCTGTATGCACCCGAGCCAAACTCACGGCAAGGGAGCCGATTACACAATACAAGGAGATTGATAACTATGGCATTCAAAACTGACATCGAAATCGCACAGGAAACCGTCATGGAGCCCATTACCGAGATCGCAAAGACCGCCGGTGTGGACGAGAAGTACCTGGAGCAGTACGGCAAGTACAAGGCAAAGGTGGACTACAAGATCCTCAAGGACATGGCCGACAAGCCCAATGGCAAGCTGATCCTGGTCACCGCCATCAACCCCACCCCTGCCGGCGAAGGCAAGACCACCACCACCGTCGGTCTGGCCGACGGTATGCGCAAGCTGGGCAAGAACGTTCTGGTTGCCCTGCGTGAGCCCTCTCTGGGACCTGTGTTTGGCGTTA
>OLGZ01000916.1_pt1 | contig 19754 bp, 12 predicted proteins | sample 1605981 | NCBI WGS metagenome assembly OLGZ01 (sample SAMN03283291) | human gut metagenome | biome: human-associated habitat; material: feces | host: Homo sapiens | place: Peru | collected 2012 | reverse complement strand
TTCAAGGTACAAACAAAAATCAATGAATGTTAGTGTGTCTTTTGACACCCTAATCCTAATATATAAAAACGTTCTGTTTAGAAAATACTATCGAAAAAGAAAAAAAGAAGAAAATTAAAAAAATAAAAAGGAAAGAGAAGAGTTTTGTCGAATATATATAATAGAGTATTCTTTAAACATTAAGCGGAGGCACTCATGTACTACTCAGAAGAACTGATAGAAGAAGTAAGATCAAGGAATGATATTGTAGATGTGATTTCCGGATATGTCCGGCTGCAGAAGAAAGGCAGTTCTTATTTTGGATTATGTCCGTTCCATAATGAGAAATCACCGTCTTTTTCTGTGAGCAGACAGAAGCAGATGTATTACTGCTTTGGATGTGGGGCAGGAGGGAATGTTTTTACATTTCTTATGGAATATGAGAATTTTTCTTTTGTAGAAGCAGTGAAGTTTCTTGCGGACAGAGCAGGAATCGAACTTCCGGAGATGGAATACTCGAAAGAAGCGAAGGAAAAAGCAGATTTAAAGACTACGATTCTTGAGATGAATAAGCTGGCTGCAAAGTATTTCTACGTACAGCTGAAATCAGAGCGTGGAAGTCAGGCCTACAGTTATCTTAAGAACCGTGAACTCTCAGATGAGACGATCACAGCGTTTGGACTGGGATTTTCGAACAAATACAGTGATGATCTGTATAAGTATCTGAGAGAGAAGGGATACAGTGAAGATCTGATTCGACAGGCCGGACTGATCAACACGGATGAACGTCAGGGTGTGTATGACAAGTTTTGGAATCGTGTGATGTTTCCAATTATGGATGTCAATAACCGTGTGATCGGATTTGGTGGCCGTGTGATGGGAGATGGGAAACCGAAATATCTGAATTCACCGGAGACAGTCGTTTTTGATAAGAGCCGGAATCTTTATGGTCTGAACCGTGCCAGAACATCGAGAAAGCCATACTTTCTTCTCTGTGAAGGATATATGGATGTGATTTCTCTCCATCAGGCCGGATTTACGAACGCGGTAGCTTCATTGGGGACTGCATTGACAGCAGGGCATGCAGCTCTGATCAAGCGTTATGTCCAGGAAGTTTATCTGACTTATGACAGTGATGAAGCCGGTACAAGAGCAGCACTTCGTGCAGTGCCGATCTTGCGGGAGGCCGGGATTTCTGCTAAAGTTGTAAGGATGGATCCATATAAAGATCCGGATGAATTCATTAAGAACCTTGGAGCAGAAGAATATGAGAAGCGGATCCATGCGGCACGTAATGGATTCATGTTCAGCCTGGAGATGCTGGAGAAACAATACGATATGAATTCTCCAGAAGGCAAGACAGATTTCTTCAAGGAAGTATCAAGGAGACTGCTTGAATTCGAAGATGAGCTGGAGCGCAACAACTACATCGAAGCTGTTGCAACAGCATATCGGGTCAGCCGGGAAAGTCTGGAGAAGATGGTCGCAAAGATGGCTGTGAATGCCGGAATGGCGAGACCGGTCGCAAGGCCGAAACGGGCAGAGGGATCTGAGAAGAAGCAAAAAGAAGACGGAATCCTTACTTCACAGAAAGCATTGTTGACCTGGATGATCGATGATGCCAGGCTCTTTGATCAGATCAGTCAATACATAAGCCCGGGTGATTTTACAGAAAGTCTGTATCGGACGGTTGCAGAACTTTTATATGAGCAGAGAAAGCAGGGAGCCTTGAATCCTGCGAAGATTCTGAATCATTTCACAGAGGAAGAAGATCACAGAGAAGCGGCCTCTTTGTTTAACACAAGAATCAAAGAGCTGAAGACAAAGGAAGAAAGAGAACAGGCTTTACAGGAGACGATCCTGCGGGTGAAGAGTTATAGCATTGAGCATCAGACAATGAATCTCGACCCGACAGATATGCGGGGATTACAGCATTTGATGGAAGAAAAACGAAAGCTGGAGAACCTGAAAAATTTGAATATTACAATTCAATAAGGATAAAATAAAACAAGACAGGCTGCGGATGCGCGCAGCGAAGGAAGGAAGAACACATGGACGATATTACACAGAAATTTCTTGAGAGATTGAAAGACCTGGTTGCACTTGGTAAAAAGAAAAAGAGCATACTGGATGTTCAGGAGATCAATGATTTTTTCAATGATATGGAACTCAATGCAGATCAGATGGAGAAAGTATTTGATTACCTTGAAGCAAATAACATTGATGTGCTGCGCATTAGCGGAGATACACCGGACGAGGTGGACGTAGATCTGGATGACATTATCATATCTGAGGAAGATGAAGTGGATATGGAGAATATCGACCTGTCAGTTCCGGAAGGTGTGAGCATCGAAGATCCGGTTCGTATGTACTTAAAGGAGATCGGTAAGGTACCTCTTCTGAGTGCGGAACGTGAGATTGAGCTTGCACAGAGAATGGAAGAAGGCGATGAGGAAGCCAAGAAAGAGCTTGCAGAAGCGAACTTAAGACTTGTAGTCAGCATCGCAAAGAGATATGTCGGAAGAGGTATGCTGTTCCTTGATCTGATTCAGGAGGGTAACCTCGGTCTGATCAAAGCAGTTGAGAAGTTTGATTATCACAAAGGATATAAGTTCAGTACTTATGCTACATGGTGGATTCGTCAGGCAATCACAAGAGCGATTGCAGATCAGGCAAGAACAATCCGTATTCCGGTTCATATGGTTGAGACGATCAACAAGCTGATCCGTGTATCCAGACAGCTTCTTCAGGAACTGGGAAGAGAACCGCTTCCGGAAGAGATTGCCAAGGAGATGGATATGCCGGTAGAACGTGTACGTGAGATCCTGAAGATTTCACAGGAACCGGTTTCACTCGAGACGCCGATCGGTGAAGAGGAAGACAGCCACCTTGGAGACTTTATCCAGGATGATAATGTACCGGTTCCGGCAGAGGCAGCTGCACAGACACTTCTGAAAGAGCAGCTGGATGAAGTACTGGATACATTGACAGAGAGAGAGCAGAAAGTCCTCCGTCTTCGTTTTGGAATGAATGACGGAAGAGCACGTACACTTGAAGAGGTTGGACGAGAGTTTGATGTAACAAGAGAGCGTATCCGTCAGATCGAGGCGAAAGCACTCCGTAAGCTCCGTCACCCAAGCAGAAGCAGAAAACTGAGGGATTATCTGGATTAATGATGGAATTATCGAAAAGATTACAGGCGGTCGCAGATCTTGTGACCGCCCATTATAAATTAGCGGACATTGGAACGGATCATGCATATATTCCGATTTATCTGACACAGCAGAAGAAGATTACAGAAGCAATTGCACTTGACGTCAATGAAGGACCACTGCAGCGGGCAGAGGAACATATCCGCGAGAATGGACTTGAAGCAGAGATAGAGACGAGACTTTCCAACGGGTTTCAGGCATTACAGCCGGGAGAAGTCCGGTCTGCGGTCATCGCAGGGATGGGCGGCGGACTTGTGATCCGGATCCTGACAGAAGGAGAGGAAGTGGTGCATAAGCTTGAGGAGTGTATCCTTCAGCCACAGTCAGAGATTGAGAAAGTGCGGGCATTTCTTCTTGAGAAGGGATATGAATTTCTGGAAGAAGACATGGTCTGTGAAGATGGAAAATATTATCCTATGATGAAGGTAAGACCACCGGTGGCTGAGACGGCAGGTGAAGATACAGAAGCAAAGTGCTGGGATACGGTTCAGTTAAAATATGGAAAGCTTTTGCTCGAGAAACAACATCCGGTACTCAGAGAGTATCTGGAAAGAGAGATACGTATTTATCAAAGTATTTTAGAAGGATTGAAAGCGAAAGATTCTGACCGGATCCGTCAGAGAAAAGAAGAATTGGAACAGGAACTTGTAGAAGCAGAGAAAGGGATGAAATATTATGCAGTGTAAAGAGATTATACAGGTAATAGAGGCAACATTCCCGCGAACAGCAGCTTTGGGATTTGACAATGTAGGACTGCTTGCAGGACGTTCAGAGAAAGAGGTGTCCAGAATTTATCTGGCACTGGATGCAACAGATGTTGTGATCGACCGTGCGATCAAGGAAGGTGCGGACATGCTGATCACACATCATCCGCTTTTATTCTCAGCAGTAAAGAAAGTGACGGATGAAGATTTTATTACAAGAAGAATTGTGAAGCTGATTCAGAATGACATTTCCTATTATGCAATGCATACGAATTATGATGTGCTTGGTATGGCAGAATTGTCCGGAAGGATCATGGATCTTCAGAATGGGGAAGTGTTAGATATTACCTATACAGATGAAGAAGGGAATCCGGAAGGAATCGGAAGAATTGGTAATCTGGAGAAAGAGATGACACTGGAAGAGTGCTGTGTCTATGTAAAACACAGACTTGAGCTTGGAAGTCTGAAAGTATTTGGAGATATGCAGAAGAAAGTACACCGTCTTGCAATTTCTCCGGGATCAGGAAAGAGCTCGATTGCAGTTGCTCTTGAGAAGGGAGCAGATGTTCTTGTTACAGGAGATATCGGTCATCATGATGGAATCGATGCAGTAGAGCAGGGGCTTGCAGTGATTGATGCAGGACATTATGGCACAGAATATATTTTCATTGAAGATATGAAGCAGTTCTTTGAGAAGAAGCTTCCGGTGCTGGATGTACTTACAGATCCGATCGAGCATCCATTCCAGATCATATAATCAGAAGTGAACGCATAATAATGTTCAGCAGGGAAGCTGTGAGCGAGAAGCAGTTCATAAAGACAGTGGAGGTGGCTGAGAGTTGGAAAGTCAGAAATGTAAGGTTACGATAAGCGGAAAAGAGTATCTTTATGAGAAGGGGACGTCTTATCAGGAAATCGCGAAGGATTTTCAGAAAGAGTATAAACATCAGATCGCACTTGTAATGCTGGATGGACATCGTCTGCAGGAACTTAGAAAACAGGTTTCCAGAGATTGTACGCTGCAATTTATTACAACACAGGATACGGCAGGGTATGACACGTATCGGAGAAGTGTCTGTTTTCTTTTTGTTAAGGCAGTACATGATGTGATTGGTCATGAGTCTCCGCAGCAGGTGCGGGTACGGATTCATTTTTCACTCGGTGCAGGATTTTACTGTACAGTGGAAGGAATCGACCATCTGGGAATGGAATTCCAGTGGAAAGTTGAAGAACGCATGTATGAACTTGTACAGCAGAGACTTCCGATCACAAAAGAGTTGATCCATACAGAAGAGGCGGTGGAATTATTCCATCGATATGGAATGTATGATAAAGAACGTCTGTTCCGGTATCGGAGAAGTTCCCACGTGAATCTGTATGCCATGAATGAATTCCGCGACTACTATTATGGTTATATGATGCCGGATACAGGAGATTTGAAGTATTTTGCATTGTACCTGTATCAGGGAGGAATCGTACTTCAGATGCCGCTGAAAGACGAACCGGAGAAAGTACCTTTATTTGTGCCAAAGGATAAGCTGTTTCGTGTACTCAGTGAGTCTGTGAGATGGGGAGACCAGCAGGGAATTGATACCGTCGGTGCGCTCAATGACATGATCACACAGGATGATATGCGAGAGATTGTTCTTGTCCAGGAGGCATTCCAGGAGCGCAAGATCGGAGAGATTGCAAAGCAGATCGCAGATCGCCCGGGGGTAAAGTTTGTTCTGATCGCAGGACCTTCTTCTTCTGGCAAGACAACATTTTCACATCGCTTATCCATTCAGCTCAGAGTGAACGGGCTTCATCCACATCCGATTTCTGTAGATAATTATTTCGTAGATCGGGAGAAAACACCGAAAGACGAGGATGGAAATTATAACTTCGAATGCATTGAAGCAATCGATGTGGAAAAGTTCAATGAGGACATGAGCAATCTGCTGGCAGGCGAGGAAGTCTATCTTCCGGTTTTTGACTTTAAGACCGGTAAACGGAATTTTGAAACAAAGCCAAAGAAACTCGGTGAAAATGATATCCTTGTAATCGAAGGAATCCATTGCCTGAATCCGAAGCTGACAGAACAGTTATGTGATGACCGGAAATTCAGGATCTATATCAGTGCATTAACACAGTTGAATATTGATGAGCATAACCGGATTCCGTCTACAGACGGACGTTTGATCCGAAGACTTGTCAGGGATGCAAGAACAAGAGGGGCATCGGCGACGAAGACCATCTCAATGTGGCCGTCAGTGAGAAGAGGAGAAGAGAAGAATATTTTCCCATATCAGGAATATGCAGATGTGATGTTTAACTCTTCCCTGATCTATGAACTGGCAGTGTTGAAACAGTATGTGGAGCCGTTGCTTCTTGGCGTAAGCAAAGATTCTCCGGAATATGTTGAAGCAAAGCGGTTGTTGAAATTCCTGGATTATTTCGTAGGAATCGGAAATGACAATGTGCCAACGAATTCACTTTTGAGAGAATTTATTGGCGGTGGATGTTTCCATGTCTAATGCAATAGAAAGATAGAAGAAAGAGGATACATAGAAAACTTGTATGCGACAAGAATTTCTATGTATCCTCTTTGCATTAAGATACCTCTTTGTTGATCATATCCTGCAATAAGCAGAAATATACAATATCTAATCCTAAAATCGAGAGAATCAGATAGAGAATAGAAGAATTTCCCTGTATTCCTCTGATGCGGTCACAGCGTTCTCCCATCTTATAAGCCCAGTAAATACCATAGATTCCACAGGTGATCAAAGAAAATAGGAATACCATGCCTCCGCTTGTTGCCTGTGGCTCTCCGGCCAGCTGATTCACCTCATCATTCAGCTTGATCATCCAGTAGATACTGTAGATGCCGCAGGTGAGAAAAGAAAAAACAATTGCAAGTACAAGATTACGTGGCATAATGCCTGCAGTTGACCCGTTCCGGTAATAATTGTTCTGATTATAGTTGTTCTGGTATGCATTCTGGTAATATGCATTCTGCTGGAACTGGCTTTCCTGCTGCTTTTGATTCTCCTGTGTATGAGCATTATCATTAGGAGTGGGAAGCGGAGCACCACATTCCTGACAGAAAGAAGCACTGTCTTCGCAGAGTGAATTACATTTTGGACAGATTTTCATAGAAGATTCTCCTTTGCATGAATTAGTTCGAAAAATGTCAGAAGTTGACAAGATCCTTCTGAAAAGTATCGTAGCATAAAAAGATACAAGTTACAAGAAATGTAGCCAAGTTTTAGGATATCTTAAGATATTCGATAGAAATAAACCCGGAATATGCATAATATTCTTCCTTTTTCTTTCAAAAAGTTTGTGGTAGAATAGTAATGTTTCTGAAAACAAAACATGAGGAGATGAAAGTATGCCAGTATTTGACTTTAACAGTGCACCGGAAGATAAGAAAGAAGTTCAGTGTACTTATACAACATTTTGTTCCAACGAAGACCATGCGACACCGGAGTGTCCGATTCTTGTTCTGGATAATCAGAACCGGAAGTGGAACCATCATTCCTGCGGTGTGTTTACCAATCAGAATAAGCAGACCGCATTTGAGTTTGATGAAAAGGACGGAACGTGCAGCGCAGATATCCTGAAAGTGGATGCACGTTTTGTCAGCCTTTTAAAATGGCTTGGAGAAAATCACATCAATGTACGTCTTTCCGGAGAAAATAAGCCGGATGGTTATGCCGTTTACAGAATCCGTGAGATCGCATTTGGAGGCGGAACAAAATTATCTGCTGAGGACGGCTTCCTTCAGTTTATGATCGAGCGGCTGTTTGCAAGTGATGCGCCAAAAGAAGAGATCAATGATGACGAGCGGGAAGAGTCCGGAGATGACATGAAGCTTACAAGTATTCAGAGTATTACAGACTTTATGACGTGCGCAGGACGTACACTTCCGGATAACATTCGTCTGTGGGCAAGAAGAAATCTTGCAGTTGCACGCTCTCACGAGGTCTCTCAGGAAGAGCGCCGTCACGCACAGAGAGCACTTTCTATCATGATGAATATTCAGTGGAAGAGCAATTACTTTGAAGCAATCGATCCGGATGAAGCGAGAAGAATTCTGGATGAAGAGCTGTATGGAATGGAGAAAGTAAAGCAGAGAATCATAGAGACGATCATTCAGATTAACCGTACACACACACTTCCGGCGTACGGACTTCTGCTTGTCGGACCGGCAGGAACAGGTAAATCCCAGATTGCTTATGCCGTTGCAAGAATCCTTAAACTTCCTTGGACAACACTGGATATGAGTTCCATTAACGATCCGGAACAGCTGACAGGAAGTTCAAGAATCTATTCAAACGCAAAGCCAGGTATTATCATGGAAGCATTCTCCATGGCAGGGGAATCCAATCTGGTATTCATTATTAATGAGCTGGATAAGGCGGCATCCGGAAAGGGAAATGGAAACCCGGCAGATGTTTTACTCACACTGCTGGACAACCTTGGATTTACAGACAATTACATGGAGTGTATGATTCCTACCGTTGGTGTATATCCAATCGCTACAGCGAATGACAAGGATCAGATCAGTGCACCGCTCATGTCCCGTTTCGCTGTCATTGATATTCCGGATTATACACCGGAAGAGAAGAAAGTAATCTTCTCCAAATTCGCACTTCCGAAGGTACTGAAACGCATGAGCCTGAAGGCAGAAGAGTGCATTATGACAGAAGAGGCACTCAATGAAGTGATTGAACTTTACTCCAATACATCAGGAATCCGTGATCTGGAACAGGCAGCAGAACACATCGCAGCGAATGCACTGTATCAGATTGAGGTGAACCATGTGGAGAAAGTTGAATTTGATGCAGAGATGGTAAGAGAACTGCTTGGATAAAGTTGGGCTTTGCCCTGAAAAAATGAGCTCTGGAAAGTTTTGGCTTTCCAAAGCTCATTTTTTCAATTCCTACTGTCTATAATACTGCAGGAACTCCCCAATCTTACCAACCGCCTCTTTCAGTACTTCAATACGCGGCAGATAAACCACGCGGAAATGATCCGGCTGATGCCAGTTAAATCCACTTCCCTGAACGATCAGGATCTTCTTGTCACGAAGCAGATCAAGAGCAAATTTCTCATCATTCACAATATTGAACTTCTTCGTATCAATCTTCGGGAACATATAAAATGCAGCCTGCGGTTTTACTGCGCTGATTCCAGGAATATCCGTCAGAGCCTTGTAAACATATTCACGCTGCTCGTAAATACGTCCACCCGGAACAATATAATCATTTACACTCTGGTGTCCGCCAAGAGCTGTCTGTACAATGGACTGTGCCGGAACATTAGAACAAAGACGCATGTTGGAAAGCATCTTGATTCCTTCGATATAGTCTCTTGCAATATTTTTATTTCCACTTAAGATCATCCATCCGATACGGAATCCGGCGATCATATGGGACTTGGACAGTCCGCTGAATGTCACGCAGAACAGATCCGGTGCGAGAGAAGCGATAGAAACATGCTCTTTTCCATCCATAACAAGACGGTCATAAATCTCATCAGAGAAAATGATCAGCTGGTGTTCTCTTGCGAGATCTACAATCTGCTGCAGTACTTCTTTCGGATAAAGAGCACCGGTCGGATTGTTTGGATTGATGATAACGATCGCTTTTGTACGGTCGTTGATCTTCTTACGCATATCCTCGATATCCGGATACCAGTCAGACTGCTCATCACAGATATAGTGCACAGGCTTTCCACCGGCAAGTGTAGCACAAGCTGTCCAGAGCGGATAATCCGGAGACGGGATCAGAATCTCATCCCCTGTATCCAAAAGAGCAGACATGGTAAGATTGATCAGCTCACTGACACCATTTCCTGTGTAAATATCGCTCATCGTTACATTCGGCAGGTGCTTTAACTGGGCATACTGCATGATCGCTTTTCGCGCAGAGAACAGACCGGCAGAAGCAGAGTAGCCTTCGCAGTCAGAAAGCTGACGGCTCATGTCATAGATCACCTCATCCGGTGTACGGAAGCCAAACGGAGCCGGATTTCCGATATTAAGCTTCAGTACATGAGTTCCCATCTCTTCCATTCTGGCAGCCTCATCGACAACCGGACCTCTCACATCATATAATACATTATTTAACTTGGATGATTTCTTGAATTCTCTCACTTTCATACCTCCTGAATTATCTGCGGATGTCTGTATCTTATCAACATCTGACAGTGTGGAATCATTATCATTATTACTGTTTAACCAGTCAGGATCAACCTGCAGGGCATCTGCCAGAAAATGTAAGATGTCGGTACGCGGGATTGTCTTCCCACTGACATACTGGCTGACATGACTTTTCCCAAGCTTGATTCCTTTCTGCTGGGCAAGACGAACAAGATCAACCTGCTTCAGGCCTTGCTCGTTCATAGCGGTTTTTAATCTGTCTGCAAAGGTTTCCATAAAGCTCCTTTCTGGGGTTATCCTTCCGTGGGTCAGACCCCATTAATAAAGTATTAACAAAATACAAAGTTCAATTTAAAATCTGCTTCAATACGAAAATCTCTAAAAAGTTCAATTTAAAAGTTCAAAACTTTAGTCAGAGTATACCACGATAAATGAAAAAGTTCAATAAAAAAAATTACTGTTATAGAAAATCCGCAAAATCACGGTATCATTAAGAAAATATGATATACTAAAAGTGTTTATTACAGCAAAATACAAAGTACACAGAACGAAGGGAAACAGGGAAATGATTCTTGAAAATGAAAAAATAAAACAGGCATTGGAATATATAAAGGAAGAAGATTCGGCAACGACTCAGGACACGCTCAATATGTGTCAGATCCCGGCACCTTCTTATAAGGAAGAGAAAAAAGCGGAGTATATCCGGGAGCGGTTCCGGGAGATCGGGCTTAGGGATGTCAGGATTGACGCGGTTGGAAATGTACTTGGAATCTGGCCGGGAACCGGTGAAGGACCAAGTGTAATGCTTGCAGCACACACAGACACAGTATTCCCGGAAGGGACAGATCTGACGATAAGAAAAGAAGGAAATCGTTATTATTGTCCCGGCATTAACGATGACACACATGCAGTGGCGGAGATGATCGCAGTGGCGAAAGCAATGATCCATGCAGATCTTCACACAAAAGGGGACTTGATTTTCTGTGCAAATGTGTGTGAAGAAGGACTTGGAGATCTAAGGGGCGTGAAGTATCTGTTCGGATACGACAACAAAGCTTCAGAAGAATGTCCAGAGGTAGATGCATTTGTCTCGATTGATAACCAGTATACGGGCGGGGTGATCTATACGGCAACAGGAAGTCACCGTTATGAGGTGACATTTACCGGAAGAGGCGGCCACAGTTTCCAGAACTTTGGCATTCCCAATCCAATCCATGCAATGGGACGAGCAATCGCACAGATCGCAGAATTCCAGGTTCCGGATGAGCCGAAGACAACATTTAACGTAGGCGTGATCCAGGGAGGAACTTCTGTAAATACAATTTCAGGTTCTGCATCCATGCTGGTAGATCTCCGCTCGGACAGCGAAGAAGAGCTGAACCGGCTGGACAAAGAACTTCATAAAGTGATCGAACAGGCAGTGAAAGAAGAAAATGCAAGATGGGAAGCTTCAAAGCCGCAGATCAAAGTGCAGATCGAAGGACGCGGTGTGAGACCGGCGGGGGCACAGCCAAAGGACTGTGCGATCGTGAAAGCAGCATTCCGGGCGGCAGAACTGCTGGGGATTGAACCGGAGTATCGGTATGAGAGCAGTACGGATGCGAATATCCCGATCAGTATGGGAATCCCGGCAATTACTGTTGGAAGAGGCGGAGAGGAAGACGGAATCCATACCCTTCAGGAATGGTACGAGCCAAAAGAAGCATGGCTTGGACCACAGAGAGATTTGCTTCTGATGATTCTGCTTGCCGGAGCAGAAGGAATCTGTGAGCCGGCTATAGAAAAAAGATAAAAAATCTTAAGAAAATATCAATGTCTTTTCATGCACATTTCCTGTATACTGATAGTATGAGAGAAGATTTTGTGCAGATTGTACCGGATGTCCCGGAGATTTATATCTTTTGCACAAAAAGAAGAAAAATAAAACAAAGCAGGAGGGCAAACGATGCGGGGAATCAGAAAGCAGTCATCCGACACACAGAGCTCCAGTCAGCCGAAAGAAAAAAGAAGATTGGATACAAAACAGAAAAAAGGAATGTTGATCGGCGGAGGAATCTTCCTTGTGGCAGTGATCGCCCTGATTCTTGTGAAGAATCTGACAGGCGGAGGTGGAGCAGATGGAGAGAATGTTCTCTATGCGGATTCTGTTGGAATGATCACAGGGACAGGACTTGGGACACAGAACCGGTTTACAGGAGTGGTTGAAGCACAGGATACGTTGAAACTGACACTGGCAGACAACCAGAAGGTAAAGCAGATCTTTGTTGAAAAAGGGCAGGAAGTAGAGCCTGGGACAAAGCTGTTTGAATACGACACAGAAGAGCTTGCCATGACATTAGACCAGGGAAAACTGGAGCTTGAGAAGATCACGAACAACATCAGCAGCCTGAATTCACAGATCGCGACACTTACAACGGAGAAGAAGAGTGCGCCGGCCAGCGAACAGCTGTCCTATACGACACAGATCCAGGAACTTCAGATGGAGATCAAGCAGGAAGAGTACAATTATAAAGTAAAAGAGCTGGAAGTAAACCGTACACAGAAGAGCCTGGAACAGTCTACAGTAACTTCTACAGTTGCCGGAATTGTACAGGAGATCAACGAACAGCAGGGAACAGACCCTTCTACAGGAGAGTCCAAACCGTTTATGAGTATCCTTTCTACAGGAAAATACAGAATCAAAGGAAAGATCAGCGAGCAGAACATCGGAGATCTGACACCGGGCACACAGGTGACGATCCGCTCCAGAGTGAATGAAGATGAGATCTGGGCAGGTACAGTAGATAACGTAGACACAGAGAAGCCGGAGAACAGTTCCCAGGATTCTATGAGTTACGGTTCTGAGAACAGCGATAATCAGGCAACAAAGTATCCATTTTATGTCACATTGGATACAGTGGATGGATTGATGCTCGGACAGCATGTCTATATCGAGACAAGTACTTCACTGGAAGCAGACAAGATGTGGCTGATGCGTGACTACATTGTAGACGCAGATTCAGATCATCCATATGTATGGGTAGCGGGAGATAATGACAAGCTGGAGAAGCGTTCTGTTACACTCGGAGAGACGAACGAAGATATGGGAACCTGTGAGATTGTAGACGGACTGAAAGCTTCTGATTACATTGTATGGCCAAGCGAGGAATGCAAAAAAGGTGCAGCTGTTGTGAAGAACGATTCAGGGACATCAGGCAGTACTTCAGATATGTCAGGAGCCGAGGGCGGTTACGAAGAACCTGTAGAAGAGAATGCAATGCAGGAAGGAGTTCCGGGAACGGAGGAGAGTGTGGATGAATAAAAAGAAAATAATCAAGATCGGCATTCCTGTGGCAGCAGGCTGCATCGTTCTTGCACTTGGAATCGGTTTCGCAGTGAAGAACAGCGGAAAGGCTGTTAAAGTGGCTCCTGTCAGCAGTATGAATTCCGGTGGCTGGTACGATGATAGCGGGATTGCAAGTTACGGAACCGTCACAACGAACCAAAAGCAGGACATTTACGTGGATGATACTATGCCGATCACACAGGTTTACGTGAAAGCCGGGGATACGGTGAAAGTTGGAGATCGTCTTGTGGCATACGACACGACACTTTCTTCCCTGGAGCTTGAGATGAAAGAAATGCAGATTCAGGGGATTGACCTGAACATTCAGAACCTGCAGAAAGAGATCACCCAGCTCAAGGGGACGAAGACCGCGAAGGCAGATACAGGGGCATCCGTCGTGCAGACAAGCGCAGATGGAGAACAGCAGCCAACTGTACAGAAGATGAGTGCTGTAAAGACAACTGTTCTTAATACATCAAAAGAGGATGAGAATAAAAAACCGGATGGTGATACCTCGAAGGATGATACGACAAAAGACGACAACACAAAAGATGATACCTCAAAAGATGATACTTCAAAAGACGATGCTTCGAAAGATGATAATACAAAAGACGATACATCCAAAGACGATAACAAAAAAGACGATGTACCATCTTCCACAGTCGAGCGTCCATTCCCTGAAACATTAAAGGGAAAAGAGGTTTACAGTGAGATCACATTAGATTCTGTTCCTTATAATAAAGAAGATGCAGACGGAACAATGGAAAAACCGTATCGTTATCTTTGTGCACCGGGGGTAGCCGTAAATGCACCGTTTATGCTCAAAGTATTAAAAGAGGGTCAAGTGTGTGCCTTTGATGTAGTAGATAACGCAGAAGCGCCGACCAAATTCATTTCCTGCTGGATACTGGATGGAAAGACAGGGCAGGTAGTGATACCGGATCCACAACCAACTCCAGACCCGGAGCCAACTCCGGAACCAGAGCCAACTCCGGAACCAGAGCCTACTCCGGAACCGGATATTTCAGAAGATCCGGTTATCCCAGACACCCCGGACCTCCCGTCAAAGGAAGAAGTGACGAAGCAAATCAAGGAGAAAGAGCAGAAGATCAAAGATCTGGATCTTTCCAGGAGATCCGCTGAACTGGAACTGAAAAAGCTGAAGAAAAAAGTCGGGGACGGCGTGATCAAAAGTACGGTAGAAGGTGTAGTCAAAGAAGCGACTGACGAAGCGTCTGCAAAGAATGAGAACAAACCGGTTGTCAGCGTTGTCGGAGAAGAAGGTTTCTATGTGACCGGAAGAGTCGGAGAGACAATGCTTGATCAGATCAAAGAAGGAATGACTGCGACTGTAATGTCCTGGCAGTCGGGAGAATCCTACGAAGCGACAGTTACAGGTGTTGGCAACTCACCGGTAAGCGATTATTCCACAGGAGAGAACCAGAATCAGTCCTTCTATCCGTTCACGCTCGTGATCCACGGAGACGCAAATCTCTCGAATGGTGAGTCTGTGAATCTGTCGATGAATGGAATTGCAGCAGGTAGTGATGGATCGATCTATCTTGAAAAAATGTTTGTCCGCGAGGAAGGAAACCGCTATTATGTCTACAAGCGGGGCGATAACGGAAGATTAACAAAACAGTATGTAGAGGTTGGCAAAAATATGTACAATTCACTGGAGATCACCTCCGGCCTCACAATGGACGACCTGATCGCGTTCCCTTACGGCAGAGATGTCAAAGAAGGCGCAAAGACACAGGAAGCAGATACCCTGTACGACTATTATTAAGAAGACTGAACAGTATCAAAATGAAAGAGAGTGAGGTGCCATTATGTTAGAAGACATCAGACTGGCGTTTCAGGGAATCTGGAATCATAAATTAAGGTCTGCGCTCACAATGCTTGGAATCATCATAGGAATCGGTTCCATTATAGCAATTGTGTCTACGATCAAAGGAACGAATGAACAGATTAAGAAGAATCTGGTCGGTGCAGGAAATGACGCGGTAAATGTACAGCTCTATCAGGGTGACTGGCCGATCGATCTGCAGTATCAGTCACTCCCGGACGGAGTGCCGGAGATCTCAGACGAGACATTGCAGGAAGTCGTTGAACTCCCGGAAGTGGAGACAGCGTCTTTATATCATACAAGAAATGAATACGACGCAGTTTACCGCGGCGCAAAGTCATTAAGTAACAGCGTGATCCTTGGAATTGACAGAAATTACCTGGATGTTTACGGATATCAGGTAACCAAAGGAAGAGGATTAACAGACAAAGATTATTCCGAAGGACGAAAAGTAGCCTTGATAGACAAGACAACAGCGGCAAGTTTATTCGACAATGCAGATGTGATCGGAAGAACGATCGAGATCAAGGGAGAGCCTTTTGTTATCGTTGGAATGGTTGCAAAGAAAGCAGAGTCCCAGCCGGTAATCAACTCAATGGAAGATTACTACCGCTACATGTCAGATGATCAGAGTGGAAAGATTATTATTCCGGATCAAGTATGGCCGGTCATCTACCAGTATGACGAACCACAGAACCTTGTCGTGCGTGCAAAAAGTACAGATGATATGACAGCGGCAGGAGAGAAAGCCGCAGATATTTTAAATGCTATGCTGACAGTTTCAGATGATACCGTAAAATACAAAGGAGAAGATCTGTTAGAGCAGGCAACACAGATCCAGGAGATCAGTAACTCGACAAATCAGCAGCTGATTTGGATCGCCAGCATTTCCCTGTTAGTTGGTGGAATCGGAGTTATGAATATCATGCTCGTGTCGGTTACAGAACGTACCGGCGAGATTGGATTAAAGAAAGCACTCGGAGCGAGAAAACGCAGAATTCTGACACAGTTCCTGACAGAGGCGGCGGTGCTGACACTGCTTGGAGGAATTATAGGTGTTCTTGGAGGGATCGCACTTGCGTACATTATATCCGGAGTCTCAGCAGTTCCGGTAGCGATCAGCGGAGTTTCGATTGTGATCGCAGTGTTGTTCTCCACACTGATCGGTATTATCTTCGGACTGATCCCGTCCGTGAAAGCAGCGAATATGAATCCAATCGAGGCACTGCGACATGAATAAAAAATAGTGGAAAAAGAAAATACTTGTTTCAATTTCCTTCCATATCTGTTATAGTATGAGTTAATTAAAAGAGTCAGGAGAATCTGAGTGATCGGATTCTCCGTCTTTCTATTTGCGCGAACAACGGGTTAAAATCCGTGCTTGCACGAGATCTTGGCAACTGTCGCGATAACTTGAGAAAATAGCAATTATTAAAAGGAAAAGAGAAAAGGGGCATGTAAATTTGAGCAGCAGTACATTCGAGGGAAAGAAAAAGACAGAGAACGGAACAAAGAGGCTGATCTTCACAGCAGTATCTATCTTGCTGGAGATCGTCTTCCTTCTCTTTCTGTTCACAAAGGTAAGTGAATACGCAACTATTATTGACTGGGCAACAAGAATCGTGGCAATCTTTCTTGTGCTTGGACTTTACAGCATGGATAAGACTTCATCGATGAAAATGCCATGGATCATACTGATGCTTGCATTCCCGATTCTTGGTGTGAGTCTGTATCTTCTCGTAGGTCTGAACGGAAGCACGAAGAAGATGCGGGCAAGATATGAAGAGATTGATAAAAAACTGCTCCCATATCTTCCGGATAACAGACAGATTCTTGAATGGATGAAAGAAGAGAATCCGCAGGCGGGGGCAATCGCATCTTATCTGACGAATTACTCCTGTTACCCGGTTTATCAGAACACAGATGTTACATATTATGATGAGGCAATCAAAGGGCTGGATGCACAGCTGGAGGATCTCTCAAAGGCAGAGAAGTTCATCTTTATGGAGTATCATGCCATCGAAGATGAAGAGGCATGGCAACGGATCCAGACGGTACTTGAAGACCGCGTGAAAGCAGGCGTAGAAGTCCGTATCTTCTATGATGATATGGGATCGATCTGGTTTGTGAACATGGATTTTGCGACAAAACTGAAGTTTTTAGGAATCAAATGCCGTGTATTTAACCCGATTCTGCCGGGGCTGAATATGTTCCTGAACAACCGCGATCACCGGAAGATCACGGTGATTGACGGAAAGGTTGCTTACACAGGTGGATACAATCTGGCGAATGAGTATTTCAACATCACACATCCGTATGGAATCTGGAAAGATACCGGGATCCGTATGGAAGGAGATGCAGTCAAATCTATGACAGTAGCATTTCTGGAAATGTGGAATGCAGCCGGAAATGTAAAGTCAAAAGAACTCGTACCGGAGAAATATGTGATCGACTATGCATACAAAGCACAACAGCGTGGTTATGTCCAGCCATATGCAGACAGTCCGCTCGATGATGAGCAGGTAGGTGAGGAAGTATATATCAGCATGGCGAATAAAGCAGAGAAATACTGCTGGTTTATCACCCCATATCTGATCATTACAGATGAGATGACACATGCACTCACACTGGCGGCAAAGCGTGGCGTTGATGTGCGTATCATAACACCGGGTATCCCGGACAAGAAGATGGTCTACAGCGTGACCCGTTCTTTCTATCATAATCTAGTTAAGCATGGAGTCCGTATCTATGAGTGGACACCGGGATTCTGTCATGCGAAGATGAGTGTCGCAGATGATCGCATGGCAACCTGCGGAACGATCAATCTGGATTACCGCAGCCTGTACCATCACTTTGAGAATGGATGCTTCCTGGCAGATTGCAACGCGGTGCTGGAGATTCGGGATGATCTGATCCGCACGATGGGAGAAAGCAGAGAAGTGACCGAGCAGTATAAAGACGGAAGAAGTGCGGGCTTAAGACTCGGACAGCTAATCTTACGTCTGTTTGCAGAGCTGCTCTGATAATATCGTTTGTGGGTTGAATTTGCACGGGATTGATTGTATAATGAACTTGATTGTTGAGAAATTAACAATAGTTTTTTATGAAATGGATGGTCTGCCGGTCAGAAGATACTGAACCCGACAGCCGGATATGAACTTTATTTTATGAAGGAGGAATCAACGATGATTACCTGGAACAATTTGGATAAGCTTGCCTCTTATCAGGAACTTGAGAAGACAGAAAGTGTAGACCTCGCAGCAGTGATGGCCGGAGAGAACGGAGCAGAGCGTGTGAAGAACTACAGCGTTCCGATGGCAGAAGGATTAGCATACAATTATGCAGCGAAGAAAGTGGATGACACAGTTCTCGCAGCTCTTGAGAAACTGGCAGAAGAAGCACAGCTGGCAGAGAAGTTCGAAGCAGTATATAACGGAGAAGTTGTGAACACAGGAGAGAAACGTCTCGTACTTCACCACATGACACGCGGACAGCTTGGAGAAGTTGTTGAGGCTGACGGTGTAGACAAGCGTACTTTCTATGTAGAGCAGCAGAAGAAGATCGCTGAGTTTGCGAACAAAGTACATGCAGGCGAGATCACAAACGGTGCCGGAGAGAAGTTCACAACAGTTGTTCAGATCGGTATCGGCGGAAGTGACCTTGGTCCTCGCGCAATGTATCTTGCACTTGAGAACTGGGCAAAGATGAATGATACATTCAAGATGGAAGCAAAGTTCATCAGTAACGTTGACCCGGATGATGCGGCAGCAGTTCTGAATTCTGTAGATGTTGCTCATTCCATCTTCGTACTTGTATCCAAGTCAGGAACAACACTTGAGACTCTGACAAATGAGTCCTTTGTTAAGGATGCTCTTAAGAACGCAGGACTTGACGCATCCAAGCATATGATCGCAGTAACAAGCGAGACTTCACCACTTGCAAAGAGTGATGATTACCTTGCAGCCTTCTTCATGGATGACTATATCGGAGGACGTTTTTCATCCACATCAGCAGTTGGTGGAGCAGTACTTTCCCTCGCATTCGGACCGGAAGTATTTGCACAGTTCCTTGACGGAGCAGCAGCGGAAGACAAACTTGCCCTCAATAAGAATATCAAAGAGAACCCGGAGATGCTCGATGCATTGATCGGTGTATATGAGAGAAATGTACTCGGATACCCAAGCACAGCAGTACTTCCATATTCTCAGGCACTGAGCCGTTTCCCTGCACATTTACAGCAGTTGGATATGGAATCTAACGGTAAATCTGTCAACCGTTTCGGTGAGCCGGTTAACTATCCTACAGGACCGGTCATCTTCGGAGAACCTGGAACAAACGGACAGCACTCTTTCTATCAGTTACTGCATCAGGGAACAGACATCGTGCCATTACAGTTCGTTGGATACAAGAACAGCCAGATGGCAACAGATGTTGTAATTCAAGACAGCACAAGTCAGCAGAAACTGTGTGCAAACGTAGCTGCCCAGATCGTAGCATTTGCATGTGGTAAGGCAGATGAGAACCGCAATAAGAA
>OLGZ01000915.1_pt1 | contig 19766 bp, 31 predicted proteins | sample 1605981 | NCBI WGS metagenome assembly OLGZ01 (sample SAMN03283291) | human gut metagenome | biome: human-associated habitat; material: feces | host: Homo sapiens | place: Peru | collected 2012 | reverse complement strand
CGAGGCGCACAGCCGGTCCGTCTCGTTGGCGCCGCGCGGATCGTACAGGATGTAATCCCCGTAACGCAGCTGATAACCGACAAACTCCTGCGTAGTCTCCTGGGGATCCGTGCCGCAGACAGCCAGCCCGGCAATGGCCTTGCCGCATACTGCGCCAGTGTAGCTCATAGCGATGCCTCCTGATAGGTGACGGACACTGTGGTCCCGGCTGCGGCCGTGACGGCAAGGGTGTTGCTGCCGGCTGCCAGGCGGATGTCCAGGCTGCGATGGCTGCCGGCTGCCACCGCGATGTCCTTGCCGCCGAAGGTCAGCGTTGCAGCCGCCGACACCTCCACGGTGGGCACCACCGACCGGCACTCATTGGTCAGAGTCAGGGACAGCGTGCCCGATTCGGGCACGGTCCCCGTGACCGTGGTTTTTGCGTTCTTGTATTTCCACGGGTCGCAGCTGACTGTGACCGGGATGGTCTGCATCATTTTGACAAGCTCCACCCGCCCAACGGAGCATCGCCCACTGTAATAATGGGCGGTGTCCTCGGGGAAGGTCACTTTCACGCGCTTGCCGTGGACTTTGTTGCAGAAGTCAGAAATCGTGGCAGGCCATTTCTTGCCGCTCACCGTGTCCACGCCGGTGAGCTTCAGTACAATGGTGCGGTTTTTGTAGGTCACTTCGCCGGTCAACACCTCGGAAGCGTCCAGCAGACCGTCCCGGCCCGGAACATCAATCATATTCGTGCGGACTTCCGGCAAAGAAATGGACTTGCTCGCAAGAAGCAGGCCGTATTCTGTGTAAGTGTCTTTTCCGTCAAAAAATACTTTTCCTATCATACAGCCCTTGCCTTCCTTGCATTGATTTTGGCCAGTTCTTCATCCATGCCTGGGGCAAGCAAACCGATAACCTGTCCACTGTCCATGATGACTTTCATATTTGCCAACATAGGCAAATACTGTTCCAGCAGCATTACAATTCTGCCGGAATCGCCACCCCCGCTTGTGCTTGCCGCTCCGTAAGAGCCACTTGTATAGTTTCTGCTGATGTTTGCATCTGCTGTAATGGTTCCAGCGTCAAAATTCATGCTGCCTTCAATGTCATTTTTCACAGCCGCGAATTCATCGCTAAAGCCTTCGCCCAGACCTTCGGCCATGAAACCGCCGATTCCGGCAAAGACCTTGGAAGGGGAGTGGATGCCCAAAATGCGCTTCACGCCGCCGACAAGGCTATTCACCTTTTCGTTGAACCAATCCTTGATATTGTCCCACATTCCGGCGATACCGTCTTTCAGCCCCTGAACGATGTTTCTACCGATGCCGCCCCAGTCGTAGTTTCTGATTGTGTCGGCAATAGCAGCGATAACGCGCGGGACGGCTGCAATCAATTCCGGGATTGCCCCGATAATGCCGGTAATCAGCGATACAATGATCTGCGGCGCTGCAAGGATGATCTTGTCAAGGTTGTTCACGATGCCGTTGACGAACGCAATAATCAGCGTAGGGACTGCCGCGACCAGCTCCGGGATGCACTTGATAATTCCGTCAATCAGCGCAAACAGAAGATCAATGCCCATCTGGATAATGTTCGGCAGCTCTACAATGATTGCGGCGAGCAAGTTGCCAATAATCATAGGTACTGCCGCGATAAGCTGCGGAATCGCGTCAATCAGGCCCTGCGCAAGCGTCATAATCAGCAAGATTGCCGTTTCAATGAGTTGCGTCAAAAAGTCCGGGCTTGTCAGCATCTGCACAATCGTCAAGGTCACTTGCACAATGCCGTCAATAAGCGTGGGCAGGTTTTCTATCAGGCCATTCGCAAGGAAGAAAAGAATGTCGATTGCTGCTTGCGTAATTGCAGGTAGGCTATCAATGATACCCTGTCCCAATGCGCCGACAAGCGCAACCGCCGCCTGCAAAAGCGCAGGCAGGTTGTCTGTGATGGTTGTTATGACCATCGGGATAATAGTGGTAGATGCAGATGTAACAAGCTGTGAAATGCCGCCCAACATGACACTAACGCGCGGAATAATATTTCCAGCCGCCGTCTCCACGCTGCTGACAAAATTGCCAATCAGCGTATCAAGGTCTGCGTTGTCGGCTGCAATGCCGGTTATCAGGTTGCTCCATGCGGACTTTGCCGCGCTGACGCTGCCCTGAATAGTAGACGCAGCCTCTTTTGCCGTTGTCCCGGTAATGCCCATTTCCGTCTGCACCACATGGATGGCGTCTACGATGTCGGAGTAAGATGAAATATCAAACTTCTGCCCAGACAGCTTCTCCGCGTCCGCAAGCAGACGCTCCATTTCCTCTTTGGTGCCGCCATACCCGAGTTTTAGGTTGTCCAGCATGGTGTAGTTCTGCTTTGCAAAACCCTGATAGGCGTTCTGTATCATCTCCATGCCGGTGCCCATCTTATTGGCGTTGTCTGCCATGTCGGTGATGGCCTGGTCCGCCTTCTGAGCTGCTTTCTCTGTATCTCCGCCCAAGCTCTGGAGCAGGGAGGCCGAGAAACTGGTCACCGTGTCCATATATTCGTTGGCGCTCATGCCAGCCGTCTTGTATGCGTTTGCGGCGTACTCTTGCACCTTGTCCGATGCAGTCTTAAAGAGGGTATCGACGCCACCCACTAATTGTTCATACTCGGCATATTGGTCAATGGACGCTTTGGTCAGCGCCGACACGCCAGTAGCCGCAGCTGCCAGGGCCGCAGCGCCCACCTTTGCGGCGGTTGCAAGGCCGCCTTTTAGTTTCCCGGCAAGAGATTCTGCCTTGCTGCTCGTTTCCGAAAAGCCTTTATCTACATCACTGTTATCCACGCCAATTTTTACAAAAAGATCGAGCAGGTTCATTCTTTCACCACCAATCCGCACCGTGCGACCACATCCGCCGTGATTTCCTCGCAAGACCGCTCGTCCCGCTTCTCCGGCCTGATGACATCCGCATACCGCGCTCTCATGTAGCTGTCTCCGGCATGCCGCGCCGTGTTCTCCGTTGTAATTTTCAGTGCGTCCGTCACATAGATACGATACGCCTCATCCCGCGCCCGCTCATTCAGCCGCGCCGTGCAGTAGCGCAGAAACGGCCTTACTCGTCGGCTTCCCCGGTATCCTCCTGCGCAGAGCCAGAGGAGTTCTCGCTCTGCGCCGAGAGAAAAAATGCGGTAAATGCATCATCGGACAGCAACTCCACCGTGTCCCGCGTCAGTTTCACAAGGTTCAGCGCGCCCTTGTAAGCGTCCGCACTCACACCCTCGATCGAAGCAAGAATGGCAATAATATCGCCCTTGTGGTTTTTAAGCAGCGCAGGGAGCGCTTTCCGCGCCCTCTGCGTCACAAACTGCTTTTCCGTCATGCCCTCCGGCAGCTTTTCACGCCGGAACATGGCAGAAGCTTTCTCGTCCTCCACAATATTGGCGATGGGATCGATGATGTCCGCAATCACATCAAATACGCGGTCGCCCTTGACGTCAGAAAGCTTCATGCCGTTTCCTCCGTGCCCGCCTTGATGTAAATCTCATACGGGACCTTTTCCTGCTCCGCGAGGGAATAGTGCGCCGTAAACTCAAACGCAAACTGACCCTTGGCCTTATCTGCCGTTTTGAGCTGGAAACCGCCCGTAGAAAGAGCGTTCATCAGGTGGATAGCGATAAAGCCGCCGTTTTTCGCCCCGTTCTTGTCGGAGTAGTCGCCTACCAGCCAAATGTCGGTAAAATCGCTGTCCTTGAGGTCCATGCGGGGAACGACCTTCGTCGTGTCGCTGGCATCAATGTCCGCCGCGCCGCAAAGCAGCTTTGCCGTTTTTGTATCGGCGTTGATAAACGTGCCGGACATCTTCGCCTCCACCATATCCTGCCGCTTAAACTCCTTCATGTTCTTGGGGCAGTTGTCAATGTTTTCGCCAAAGTCGGTGAAAGTGGGCGTTGCCGTAAAGGTCACGCCGCCGGTGGTCGCGCCGATCTGTCCATCCGCGCCAACCTCGCCGGTAGACGGCGTAAAATCGGTGGTCAAGATACCGGCGTTGATCTGTAATTTCTGGAACGCGTCAATAGGAATTCTCGTAAATTTCATAGTTTCGTCCTTTCATCAGTTTTGCGACAGATATTCCACCGTAATGTTGAGATACCGCCGCTTGATGTTTTTATCGCTTTCGTCCGCGATGTTCTGGCACCACGGGGAGCCGCGCTTGATCCACATCGCGCCGCCGTCGTACGGCACCATGCAACCGCCCATGCCGATTGCATCGCTGATTTCCTGTGCTTTTGCGTTGGGCGTCGCTTCGCTCTCGGTGTAATACCAAAGGTTTACTGTCAGCGCGATTTCGCCGCTCTCCCATGATCCTGTGATCAACTCGTAGGTCAGCCACGGGAAGGTCGCGTCCTCTGGCACATTCGAGGTCGGATACGACGGGAGAAATTGGGAAAACCACGCGTGGAGCGCCTTGTCCTTTGTCATTTCGGCAGCTCCTTTCGTTCGGCGGTGAAGAATTTCAGCGCCCGGATCGTCGGGCCTGCCGACCGCGGCGCAGCCCGTTCTTCCGGGTTTGAAGTCACGCGGTAGGTGTTGCCGGTGGACGTGTCGCGGAAATAGTCGTTGTACTCGATGGGGACGGTCTTGTTGACCAGCGCGGAATACACCGAGGTCACGCCCTCTTTTTCCGCCCTGCGGGCCTCCATCGAGGTGTCGAGCGCCTGATAGTTGAGAAATTCCGCGCCCTCGGCCCACGCAACGATGTAGCCGCCCGCTCCGTCCGGCGTTCGCGTCTTTTCCATCAGCACGCATTTGCTTGCGAAATCGTCGAGTAAACTCACGGTTCCACCCCCTTGAGCTTCCGCCAGTCGTTTAACCGGCCTCTAAAAGCGTCCTGCCAGCCGTTTAACGTGCCGCTGTCGTTTCCTGCGCTGCGTTTGGTGTAAGAGCAGCCCCCGAAGCTCTCGCTTTGATACGGGCTTGCAACGGCCTCCCCGTTCTTTTCCTGCCAAGCCTCGATCTCATCCGAAAGATCGATTACGGCTTTCTGCACGGCAAGCGCCCACACAGAGCCGGTAAACGTCTCGTCCGTTAAATCGACCGCCGGATATTGATGCAGGCCGTCGTTAAACACAGAGCCGACGATGCGGAAATATTGATTGGTCAGGAGAAAGGGCAGCGTAATGCTGCCATTCTCCACGGTGAACGTGCCCTCGTGAATGTCCACGAGAAACCAGTTGTTCAAGTGCCGTAAGACCTGTTCAAGCATCACGCCGCCCTCCTTGTTAAGCCACAGAAGCGATGATCTTCGCGATCTGGTTGCCGTCCGTGACCTTGGCACCGTAGACATGCAGACCCTTCACGCCGTCGGCAAAGCGGGATTCCATGCGGTAGCCCTCGGTCTTGATGATCTGCTCCGCGTAGGTGGTTGCAGTCTCGACCTGTGCCGTGATCTCAAAATACGGGGTCTTGCCGGTGTCCGTACCGGTGCCGGTCTTGACGTTGTTGCTCATAAACACGGTAAAGCCGGCCACGCGACCAACCTGACCGTTGAGCAGCGCATCCTGACCGGAAGTCGCGGTGCTCTTGGCGAAACGGTCGTCCAGCAGAAGCAGCGCATAAACCTCGGGCGGAACAACGAGAGTGCGGCCGGTGTTAGGAACATTCGCCTTGTCCAGCTTCGTGCGCAGCTTCACGATATTTTCGTACACGTTGTCCTTGGTCAGCGCGACAGGAGCGGACGCAGCGCCCACGGTGTTGCCCGCAGCGGCTCCGGCGGCAATAGTCTTGAGCAGGAACGCATCAGACGTGTCAGCCAGCGCGTACGCGGCGCGGCCCATTGCGGTGTCGATCAGGTCGCCCGCCGCCTGCACCTTGTCCACATCATCAACCTGGAAGTTGAAATACTTGCACTGGTCGATAACAAGGGTCTGTTCGGTGGTGGTCAGCGCATCGGGCGCGGCAATGTCGGTGTTCTTGGTATAATCCTTGACCGTGATCGCGCCGATGCTATTGATGTGGACAGTATCGCCCTGATTGGCGATAACGCCCTCATAGTTGCGGTTGACAAGGTTCGTCGCAACGTGAGACTTCTCGAGAGCGTAGAGCAGACGTGCGCTCCAAAGCTCGGGGATAAAAGTGGTAACAGCCATGTGTTAAACTCCTTTCTGATTCAGGGACGCTTTGATGCTATCCCAGTTTGCATTGATTTCCGCAGCGCTCATGTTCTTGATCTCTGCGGTCGTATAATTCTTTGCGGGAGGATTTGCCGGAGGATTGGCGGGATTCGCGCCCTTTGTCTGCGTGGTGGAGACCAGCCCCTTGTAGGGGCCGTCTACGAGTGCATCAAGGCTCTTGGTGTCCTTGATCTTCTCGCCGTCCAGCTCCAATGCGGCCATTTCCTCGCCGCAGCCGCGCATCGCAAGATCGAGATTCGCGCCGGTGATGTTTTTGCTCTCAAAGTAAGCCCGGACAGCCTTTTCCTTTGCCGCCTTGCTCTCCTTTGCCGTGATGTCGGTCTTAAAGGCTTCAAAGGCCGAGTGTTCCTTCTCGTACTTCTCCTTGTAACCGCCGTCACCCGCCGCCTTGAGGTCGTCCAATTCCTTCTGGACGCCGGGCAGCTTCTCCGCGTCCGTCTTGTACTTCGTGAGATCGTCCTTGAGGGGGTCTACCACGCCAAGATGCAGCGCAACCAAGCGATTTTCGATCTCTTCGGTGCAAGCCTCGCCGAGAATATTCCTGATTTCCGCTCTCGTAAATTTCGCCATGTTATTCGTTCTCCTTTTCCTTGGCCCCAATTCTTCGGGGGCGAACGTTGTATAAAAACCGCTGTGCCTCGCGGGTTTTACCTGTTCTAAATTGCGTTTGCCATTTCCCACGCCTTGTGGATTTTCGGTCCTTGCCACGCGATCCAGTCGACAAGCTCCTCGTTTTTGCACCATGCCCCTTCAAAAGAAAGCCCGCTATCCGAAAGACCGCTTTCGCTGAAAAATGCGTGTACAATTTCATGCCGTAGCGTTTGCTTTTGAGCTTCTTTTGCCGTTTCTACCGGCTCGTTTTCCCACCCCTTATAGGTTGTCATGTCGCAAATTACGATTTGCTTCAAAAGGTGGTCGCAATATCCGTCAATGCTCCTGCGCTCAAATGCCTCATCGTCGCCGTACTTTTTAACGACAATTTCGTAATCTGTGCCTAAAATGTTGACTTTGCTGTTAGCCATGCGTTACCTCCTGAAAGAAAAAGAGCCAACCACCGAGAAAAACTCGGTAGTTGGCTCCTATTGCCCTTTCCCGCGCCCTATTACGCGGAAGTGCTGTATTTGATTGTTTTCTTGACTTCTAAGACAATGTACCCGTCGCCTTTTCGGCGTATTTCAGCGTCGTTGCCGCGCTTGATGATGGCTTCAATGGCCTTGATGGTCTCGTTATCCATTTTTCAGCTCGCTTTCCAGAATGTCCCGATACTGTGCGGCATGGTCGGCGGCAGCTGGTTTCAAAAACGGCTTTGCCTTGTTGCCGCGCGTGTAATGCCAGTTGCCTTTCGCGTCCTGATACACCCACGGTGTAGGCCGTCCGCCGCCGCCCTCGGCGTAAATGCCAGTGCCAAGCTCAACATAAGGCGCATACTCGTTGTCCGTTCCGATGATTGCCGCCGGTTCCTGCTCGTCTACCACATGGGTAATGCTGTTGCGCAGATTGCCGGTATCCACGGGGCACAGCTTTTTCGCATATCCCTCTGCCACCAGCCCGCATTTTTCAAGCCCGCGCAGCAGCGCCGCTTTGATGGCGGCAGAGACTTCTTTGCTGTTGTCGGTGATTTCAACGCTCATCACAAAATACCTCTTGACTTTTTTACGGGGATTGCATATACTGACAGTGAGGAAACTTATGTTTCCGTTTTTCGAGCCGAACCTCTGCCCATTGGCGGGGGGGCGGCTCATTTTTTGTATCTTCTCGCAAACAGCAATTCCCCCGAACCATTGATTGCAATTATGTCAAAGTCAAAATCTTGCTTTCTGCGTGCTCTCATGTCCACAGTTCTTTTCAATTCATTTTCGTCAATGCCATTGCCGCACTGCAATATAATTCCTCCGGGATTGCTTTTAATTTGTTTTATAGCACTTCGTACTGCGGAATCTGCGGCTTTTGCGGTTGATATGCTTTTAAGTTCCCATTGTTTTCCGCGCCACAGATAATCCGGTGTTTTTGCCCCCTGTGTATTTGCTTCTTTCAGCAGTACGATCTTCCCACCTAATTGCTCTCTGAGCTGGTCTGCAACCTCTATTTCTGTTTTGTGGTCTTTTATGCGATATCCGTTCTCATATCGCACTTTGCCCATGCGTGGCGTGGCATTTTCAATGTATTTTTTCGTTACGTCTTTGGCCGTGTTTTTATTCCCGTTATGGTACGCTGACAGTTGTTTCCCATCATATCCTCGCTTTGACGCTTCCCACTGCGCATATGTCATGTCAGATATAAGCCCGTCGCGTGTCCTACGCAGCCCGTCTGATGTATCTACCCCATCCACGGCGGCAATCAGCGTACAGCGGCAGTTATATATCTCCCACGGTGGTCCTTGTGGGTCGCCGGGAAAGCGGCAACCGTTAGAAAACTTCTTGTCCTGCGCCACTTGTTCGCCGTCAAGCATGGCATGAGAGTGGCGTGTACGCGAGTCCAGCGTAGCCAACCATTCTTTTTTGAGCTTTATCCCCATCTTCTCCGCCGCTGCGTAGCTGTCCATGCGTCCGGCATTCTGTGCGCCGGTCACGGCTGTACGGGCGGTGCGGATGGCGGAATCGCGGCTCATGGTGGTAATGCGCTTTTGCAGATCATCCGCCATGTGCTTGATGCTCTTTCCCTGCAAGATGGAGCTGGTGACGCTTGCCGTGATTTGCTTCTTGCCATACGCGAGGTCGATACCGCGTTTCAGTGCTCTGTCCTTTGGGTAGTACGGCATTAAGTCCGGCTGCTCTACCATAAGCCGCTTTACCGTCTGCTCGTCCCACAGGTCAAAGCCGATATCCCCAGCGACCTGTTCAATGGTGTAAGCCGCATAATTGCGGTTCAGGCTGTAAATACCCGGCGTCGCATCGTTGGTATAGGAAACCGCCACAGCGTTTGCGTCGGTCGCCCTCTGCGCCACCTTATCGCGCATTGCCTGATAGCGTTTCCCGCGCCCGATCTGGTTGAGCCGCCATTGCTTATAGTCGGCCTCCGTCCATTCCTTGCCGTTTTGCACGGTGCCGATCATCGTCTTCATTTCCTCGTCGCGCTTTTTGAATTGCTCAAAATATGCGTCGATGGTAGCTTGCAGTTCTTCCCCCGTCTCGCGGTATAGTTTTGCAATACGCTGCTCCAGCTTTGCAAGCTCCTTGTCGGTCAGCTTGTGGCCGAGGTCACTGTTCGCCATCGCCGTTCACCTCCGGCGCATCCGGTTCCGCAAAGCTTCGGTCAATCTCTTCTGCAGCCTTCCGCTTTGCCATGTCCTCGTACTGGTCAATGTCACCGTTGATCGTCAGCAGCTTCTTTGTGATGTATTCGTCATCGTAATACGCCGCACCCAGAAGAATGTTCTGCGTTTCCTCGCTCTTGTTGATGATCTGATTGCGCGTGTAACTCGGCTTGTCCTCAATGCCCGCCAGACGCAGGATTTCCACAATAAACCGCGTGACCTCGGATTCAAACTTGTCTGTTTTCAGATCCAGCGGCACATAGCTGGCCTTGATCGCGGTCGCCGTCTGGTTCCCGGCAGATACCTCCGCAGCATCGAAGCACTGAAAATCCTCGTATAGCTTTTTCTTGAGCATATCAATGGTGCTGCTGGTGCCCTCATATGGTGCCTCGATGGTCTCGCTCTCCACCTTCGCACCATCATCGCCGTTTGCGTGGGCGACATGTGTGGTTTTCAAGCGCTCCACAAATTTCGCGTCGTCCAGATCGTCCATGCCGTTGCAGTTGGAAAGCACCCAATAGATCAGATTCCCCTCGTCCACGTTGTTTACCATGTTCGAGGACGCAAGGTCGAGCGCGTCGATGGTGTTGCGCTTGCCCACAATTTCGGACAGACACCGCTTGTTGTTTTTCAGCGGCACGATGGGGAAACTCGGATAGTTCCCGCCGTCGTAAATTTCGGTTTCGCCGACTTCGGCCTTGCGGATAACGAGCTTGTAGCTGCGCTTTTCCTGCAATACGCTCATATCTTTGTTCTTCGGCTGGAAATACTCGGTAAATCCGTCAATCTCGTACAGCGTCGCTCTCAGGGGCTTATCCTGTGCCACCTGCCAGAACCGGATACCGGCCTTCATCGCGCCGTCCTCTTCATCGTAGAGGGGAACAAACTCAAGCAGGGAGAACACCCGCAAATGCGTCAAATCCCAGAAGCCAAAGGACACGCCCGCGATTTTCGCCTCACGCGCCGCATCCATGACTTCCTGATCGAAGTCCGGGCATAGCTTTTTCGGCGTTTCTTTCTCCGCAAAAGTTACGCCGTTGCCAAGCAAATACGAGATTTCTTGATCCACCGCCAGACCGAAGAAGCGGCTGGCCAGTTTATGGTTTGCCGTCCACATATCCGTGTGGCTGCGCCCCTGCATATCATAGATGATCTTCTCATAGCGGTTGATGGTCGGATTCAAGCCATCATAGTACGCCTCCGCATCCACCGCCGTTTTATACGCCGTGCTCTCGCGGTGTTCATTGATCGTGCTGCGGATAAACTCAATGCGCGCCTGCTCGTTGTCACCGATCGCCACGAGGTCGTTATATGTTTTGATAGCCGCTCACCGTCCTATCTGTTCCAAAGTGGTGTATACTCGCGCCGATACGCCTTGTTCTTCAGGACCGTATAAGCGAAATACCGCGTTTCATCCATCGCGTGGTCATTTTCCTTGATCGGCCTGTCATCGGTGGATTTTTCGTCCCACCGATACAGTCCAACCTCCCGAATGCAGTCTTTACAATCTCGGTGTATCTTGATTACGCCGTCCTGCAAAAACCGCGCCGTAGTCATAATGCCGTTTGTCACATCGTTGTTTGCTTTGCGAACCATATACCCACGCCGCCGCAAAACCTCGATAAACGAGGCGGCAGACGGGTCGACGATAATGCTTTTGACATCCGCCTCACCGATGAGCTTTTTAATTTCGTCGGCGTATTCCTCGTCCGTCTTGTTCTTCTGGTTCTCGCGCCCGGAATAGTAATACTCGCGGATGCGCGTGGCCGCCTTGCCGTCCCAGCACCAAAGTCCTGCAGAAAACGGGTTAAGCGTGCCGTAGTCGCAGGAAACATAGTATTCTCCCTTTTCCGGCAGCTCGTCCACAATGCAGCTCTCGTCAAACATGGGGTAAATCAGCCCCTCGGCCAGCACCCACAGTCCACGGATGTAACGATCATAAAACACGCCCGTAAACATCGACTGATACCGCTCCAGCGTTTTCTGCGACAGACCGGGGTTGTCCGTCATTTCAAAATGCAGATACAGCGCGTTCCGCTCTTTGTTCCTCTGTATCCACTCTGTATAAAACCAATGCTGTGGGCTTCCCGGGTTGCAGGAAAACCACAGCTTTGCACCATCTACCGAGCAGCGGGTCAATGCCTGTTCCACGAACGAACGCGGCATCAGCACCACCTCGTCCAGCAGCACCCCCGCCAGCGTGCGGCCTTGGATCAGCGTATAGCTGGCCTCATCCTTGCCGCCGAACACCTCAAAGTAATTCGTCACGGCTCCGCGCCGCACTTCCATCACCTTGTCACCGCGCCGCCAGCGGATGAGATAACGTTCCTTTGCAAGGCTCATCGCCGTGAACGGCACTATAATGTTCTTTGTGCAGCTATCCACCGTGCGGCCACACACGCCGAAGCGCTGACCGCTGAAATTTTCCATCGCCCAGCGGACGAACGCCCACATCATGATGGAGGTCTTGCCGGAACGCACGGCGCCGTCGCAGATAAGCGCGTCGTATTTGGAATACGGGAAGGCCATGATTTTCTGCTGCTTCTCTGAAATCATAGGACGGCCTCATAACTCACGTGAAAAATCTCGCTCTTACATGGATAAATTTCTCCATTTACGCCCCGAATAATATAGTCTCCGGCTTGAGCAATCATTGTCCCTTCAAGCGTCTTTATCTCGCACCATGCCGGATTCGGATAATGCTTGCCAAAGTCATGGGTAACAATTGTATTTTCCGAAACTGCATTCCAAAACCAATCTTCTCCGACAAGCCCTCTTGCGTTTAACTGAAATGCTTCAATAACAACCGGCTTTTTTCTATATTTACCCATCGCTCTCCAACCCTTCTGCCATTTCACGCAGACTCACACTCAATGCGTCATCCTGCGTGTTGTCAGTCGGCAAACCCAGCTCCACAATATCGCGCTGCCCAAGGTACTGTTTCCCCAGCCAAATCGCCATGCTTGCGTTCTTTGCCGCAAGCTGCCACTGGCTCCGACGCAGTGAAATTTTCCCCGCTCCGCGCTTTTGTGCAAAAACTTCCGAAAAACTTCTCTTATAGGTTCGTTTGCACCATGTTTCCAATGTGTCCGAGCATACATCAAACCAGCCGCAGATTTCCTCAAGCGTGCATTGCAGGCCGCAGAGGTTTTCGAACTGCTTCTGATCTATTTCCTTTCTTGGCCTTGCCATACGCGCCCTCCTTTCTCTGCTGGCGTTTAATAAACTTCTCCATGTCTTGCTTCAAATACGGGCTGCTGGTTTTGGCAATAATCGCCTGTGCTTCTTCAATCGTCATTCAAAAGCACCGCTTTCTTCCCCGTAAACTTCTTCCACCGGTCAACAATGACATCGGCATACTTCGGATCATACTCCATGCAGAAAGCGTGTCTGCCATTCTGCTCCGCCGCCATAATCGTGGTGCCGGAGCCAGCGAACAGATCAAGCACATTCTCACCCGGCTTACTGGAGCACTGCATCTGGTAATCGAACAGCTTAATCGGCTTCATGGTCGGATGCTCTGCAGACTTGACAGGCTTATCGAAATTCAGCACAGTTGTCTGTCTGCGGTTTTTGAAGAAATAGTGCTTCTTGCCTTCCGTCCATCCGTATAGACAAGGTTCGTGCTCTTCCTCTTCAATCTCGCTCTCACCATACAAGCAAGGCTCATGTTTCCACTGGAAATCCTGTCTCCCCATTACGAGGGAATTTTTTACCCAAATCAGGCACTGCCGGACACGCAGCATCGAATCTTTACATGCACCTCGGAAGTTATACCCCTCTCTGTCTGCGTGCCAAATGTAAAATGGAGCGCCGGGTTTCATAACCATCGCCGCATTGGAAAACGCGTTCGTCAGGAACCGTCTAAATGCCGTATCCTCCATATTGTCGTTCTTAATCTTCCCGGAGGTGCCCTGATAGTCCACATTGTACGGAGGGTCTGTGAGCAGCAAATCCATTTGTGCCCCCCCCACGAGCTTCTGTACGTCCGTCAAAGACGTGCTATCTCCGCACATAAGGCGATGGTCTCCAAGCTGGTACACATCGCCAAGTTTGCTCTTCGGCTCTGCTGGTAAAACAGGATCGTAGTTGTCCTCTACAACTGACGTGTCGAGTTCATCACGCAGCCCCCAATCAAAGTCAAACGCCGACAAATCCAGCCCAGGCAGTTCATCAGCCAGCAGGTCAAAGTCCCAATCGCTCTCGTTGCTCTTGTTGTCCACCAGCCGCAGGGCGTTTACCTGCTCCGGTGTCAGATCATCCACACAGACGCACGGCACTTCTTCCATGCCCAGCTTCTTTGCCGCCATAGCGCGGCAGTGGCCAATAACGATCACTCCGTCACGGTCAATCACAATCGGCTGCACAAAACCGTATTGCTTGATGCTCTCCGCAACGTTATTGATTTGCCGTTTATCGTGTTTCTTTGCGTTGGCGGCATACGGTTCAATATCAGCAAGCCGCCGTTTTGTGATTTCCATGCTTTCCTCCTGTTTTGCTACCTGCCCCCACCCCTTGGCCTGTACATAGCAGACTTTACCCGCCCCGAAGGGCTACAACGCCGCACTCAAGGCAGCGGCACTCCTCTTTTGGCAGGGACGGTTGGGAATCGAACCCACCCAAACGGTTTTGGAGACCGTTTCGCCAACCTTGGTACATTCGCCCCTATGTGGTGCGGCATTGCAGCCCTGCCCTGCTTTAGCACTTCGCCGGAACGCCGGCGTCGCTTGCTGAGGTCTCCCCTTACGGGGCACCTATACCGCATATTGGTCGTCTTGCCGCATAGCCCCGATCAAGGCGGAGCCAAAGCCCCGCCCATCGGGAAATTAGGAGGAAAGAAATGAATCGGCACGGGCAGGTTGCCCCTGCATACCCATCATATATTGTCTTTCTCCGCCCCGCACCCCTAAAACGGAAAATATTTTTTTATTTTTTGAATTATTTCTGCCAACTCAAAAGAGGGCGCCATATAGGTGCCCTCTTTTTTTATGCCTCCACGTCCTCCGGGAAAAACGTCTCCCGCACGCCCTTACACTCCGCCACGATGTAACGCCCCTTTGGATGCACATACACCACCGTCGCCTTGCGCACAGGGTACAGATTGTCCTTTGTCGCTCCGGCATCGTCAGAAACCGCGCACGCACGATATCACCCTTCTGCATTGGCTCCGTCCTTTCGTTCACCGTAGGAACAGAAGTCCTCCGGCTTGCGCTTCTGCCATGCCACTGAGTGTACGTTGCCGTCCGAGTAAATTTTCAGGCAAACGCCCATGTCGTAGTGCTTGCAGTCCTTGCAGCGCACCACGACCTCTGCGTCTACGGTGGGAAGCTGCTCTGCATACTCCAACACCGTCTCAATGCCGTTGATAAAATGCTCGTTGGCGTGTTCTTTGTCACAACGGTTCGCCCGAATGGGAAACTCTTGCAGTTTGTCACCATCAATCCGCCTCATTGCTGTCACCCCCATCCATCTTCGCGCCGCAGTTGGGGCAGAAACTATAAGCTTCATAATATGCCTGAAAACGCCTACCGCAGTTAGAGCATATGGCGTTATCAAGCCTGCGCCCTTCAATAACATTCCACCGCCCATGCACCACCGGGGCAACATCAGAGGGCTGGAAACACTCTACCTCATCGAGCATATCGTCAACCCAACAGGCACGACACCAGCATCCGTTGTGGTCTTTTCCCTCTGCCTTGCACGGCTTGCAATAACGCTCCTCAACGCTTTTCTTAAACGCTTCCCTGTCGATGTATTCAGCCATTGTCAGCCCTCCTATTCCATGCTTCGATTGCCTTTTCTTTGCTGGGCAGCCCAGATACTTTCATCTTCTTTGTGTGTAGGCCATCACCAGCCCTATATCTCCCACAACCGGCATCCCACCCAAAATCTGCTCTATCGTAGGTATCGTACATATGGATAACGGTTGCAACTCCACCACACTCAGGGCAGCGTTTCAATTCAGCCATTTTTCATCGCCTCCAATGCTTTCTCCATTGGGTGTCCGACGGACGGCTCTTGATTGTCGTATACATTGCCAACTACAAGCGGACCTCTGCGTGGATCGCACATCCAATATCCGCTCGACGGGTTATATTTCACTAATTCCGGCTTGTTTGAGAGCCGCCGCGGATTTGTCGAAATCACAAGGTCACCCTCAAAAATCTTCTTACCATTCGTATCCTTTAGCCCGGTGTATTGTCCGACAGTCACAGGATCGACATCCGCTCTCAAATGCTGGTTCGGAAGTCCCCAGTCGGTCATCCGGTCAAAAACGATGTAATGTTTGGTGTTGTCCGGGTGTGCGGCATAGTCCCCTTGGAAGCAATAGGTCGTATCCGAAAGAGCCATGTAGTAACCCTCGTACCATGTTCCGCTCTCGGGGTCTTTTCCACGAAATAATATCTCACGCATTCCGCTTGCCCTCCAATGCTTTCTTCGCCTCCTCGTGGGTCAGGAATACGGTCTTGCCGATTTCTCCGGCGTTTATACCTGACAGCGATTGCCAAACAAACCCTTCTACAATGTCCCACTCGATAAACAAGCCAAACAATTCCACGCGGATGGCTTTAACTTTATACACACTGATCGTTTTTCGACCCGTTACTTCGTAAAGCCTGTCGCCCACCTTGCACGGCAGCACCACCACGCGCCCGTCCTTGTCGGCCTCAGCCAGTTCGAGCAGCCTCTCAGCCGCGACGCCAAACGCCGAGACCAGTTTCGATTTCGCCAGCAGCTTCGACCCTACAACGGCGTCGTTGACTTCCTCGGGTGTCAGCCCCGTATCCTCGTAGGCGGCAAGGCGGCTCCACGCCGCTTCTTCCCACTTGCAATTCATGGCGCAGTTCCCGACAACTCCGAGGCATTCGGGGCCGAAAAAATGTGTGCAACAGATGCCGTTTTCGTGCGATGTTTCCTTGCTGTACTTAGTCAGCCGTTCCATCGTTCTCCTCCTTCATCGCCACGGCCTTGGCAAACTGCGCCAGTCCCTCGCTCATCTTCTCTATCTGCGCATCCCGCCGCAGTACGGTGTCCCGCAGGGAAGCGTTAGCTTTCATCAGTGCCTCGATGTGCCGCTGCTGGTTCTCAATCAGGTCAGCCGCGGCGCACAGTTCCTCGGTCATTTCTACCTGTTCGTCCGCATCTTCCCCATACTCCGCCCAAGATGAAAACTTACGCAGTGCCGCCGCAATTTCATACGCTCTTGTCATTTCATTCCTCCTCTGGAAAATGTTTCTTTGTCACCGCGATAGGAAACGGCTCGATCTCGCTGGCCCACCGCGCCGTGCCTTTTCCGTGTATGCGTTCAAAACACAGCGGGAACCCACCTATTCCATCGAACAAACTCCCCAGCGTCGCGCCCTCCGGCAGATACCGCGCCATACGCCGCAGCATCCAGTCCCAGAAGGGCAGGGCGATGGAGTTGCCCAGCGCCTTGTACCGTGGGCTGTCCGCATCCTTGTGCTTCTTGCCCTTTTCGTCCGTCCACTCGCCGATGTCCGTCCAGTGGTCAGGGAATCCTTGCAGCCGCTCGCATTCCATCGGGGTCAGGCGGCGCACGACCATGTGCGTGATGGCAAGGTCTGTGCTGTCCTTGCCGCCAGAAAAGCTGACATAGCACTTACCACCCCATGCGGTGTACCACTCGTCCAGTTTTTCGTAGGTCAATAGCTCCTTGTCCTGCGCGTCCAGCGCCATGAGCTTTTTCGCCGCCTCTCGCGTCAAAGGCGTGTTTGTCGGCACCATCACCCGCCGTCCTCCAATCTCACCACCTCATAGCAGCCGTATCTGCCGCCGTTGCGGATTGCCTTCCAAATCGCAAAACGAACATTCTGATGCTTCCGCCCGGACAACTGCGCCAACTCCGCCGTGGTCGTACCCCACCAGCGGGGCAGGCGGTACTTGTCCCGCGTCACGATCATGTACACTGTCATCCTCACACCTCCCGGATGGCAAACCCATACCGATTGCGAAACAGCTTTGCTTTCATGGCGTACTCGCGTGTCCGCATCCCTTTCACGTCCTCCACCACCGGCAGCCAATACCGCCGGCCGTAGTTGTCAGGGGCCGTTCTGCGCTCGTAGACGAAGTCCGCAACATAGTCGATGCTTTTCACGCGGTCGCCATCAAACGTCGTGTACGCCTCTTGCAAGCAGTACCGCACCTGCAATTTCAGCCCCCGTATCTCCCCGGCCTTTTGCAGCATCATCAGCGCATCGTAGCGCTCCGCCTCCTTCTTGCTATCAAAGGTCAGATTGCCGCGCCGCGTCTTCTGCGCCTTGTACTTGCCGGGCTTTCGCATCTTCTCCATGACCTGCTTCTGTGCCGCAGGCCCCAGCCGCATCAGATCCTCACTGTTCATCCAACAACCCTCTTTCCTCCAGTCCGCGTTTGCTCATGGTGTAGCGCTTGATCGTCGTCATTTTCCGGTCTTTCCCGCAGCGCTGGCACACGCCCTGCGCCCAGCCGTGGAACGCTGGCTCGATGATGTAGTCCGCCGCCATCTCCTGCAAGCAATCCACGCACAGCCTGCCGGACGCGATCTTCCATACGCCGTCGTTCATCTCAGCCTCCAGTTCTTTCCGCTGCCCGTCACGCTCATGGTAAAGCCCTTCGCGCGCTCCGCAATGCGGGATCCTATCGCCTCGTCCCAGTCCAATATCTGTCCTATCGTCCGCTCGGAACTGATGATCGTGGCACACTCCGGCTTTATGTACCGTGCGTTCAGCAGGTCAAACGCAATGTTCCGGTCAGCCTCCGTCACGTTTCCCTTGAGAAAGTCGTCGATGTAAAGCACACGGATAGTTTTCAGCTTTCCAACGGCATCTACGTACAGCTCCGCATCGTTTACCTTTGCCTTGATGGACGGAATGTCCGACCGCCACTGCATATACCGTACCGGCAAGCCTGCCTCCATCAGCTTCCCGCAGATCGCCGTGCACAGGTGCGTCTTTCCGCTGCCGGGGGTCCCACCGGCATAGAACCACTTCCCGCGCCAATCCGTGATATACGCCTCGGCCATCTGCTTTGCCTGCTTCTGCCACGGCTCCGCCGTCTGGTACGTCTCCAGTGTACAGCTCTCCAGCAGACCGGACAGTCCGCTACGCGCAATGCGCCGCTGGTTGTCCTTGCGTATCTGGCAAGGGCAGATACGGGTCATAAGCTCCCCGGTTGCGCTGCGTGTGGCCGTATAGCCCCTGTCCTCGCAGTCTGGGCACTCAAAGTACGACTTCTCCGGGGATATTCCATTTTTTCGCAGGTTCTCCAGCACCGCCGTTATGTCCATCGCCGTGTTCCTCCTTCCACCTCGTCTCCCAATTCCGCACGGCGGCTTTCCAGTCCTTCATGCGGTTCTTGCCTACCATCCAGCCCTTCTGCTCGTAGAAGGCGACAAAGCGATCTGCGTTGACGTGATAGCCCTGCGCCTGAACATAGGCGGATACATCATCAACGGATGGTGGCGTGAAGCGCTTCGCGCTCGTATCACTCACACCGTTAGGTGGGAGTGAATTATCTTTGGTTTTGTCTTTGGTTTCGTCTTTGGTTTCGTCTTTGGTTTGGTACGTTTCGTATACGGTCGTATTCGATCGTATACCATCGTATACGGTCGTACCCTCGCGACGTGCATATCGCTTTTCGATGTTGCGCTGATTCTTTGCGCATCTCTCGTCATACGCCGCTTTTGCCCTACTTACATCGTCCGCAATAAAATCAAATGCGATCGACTCCCGTCCCGTAAGTTCCTCCGTCTCTCCGGTCTCGCCATATTTCAGCAAAGCCCGTACAAGCCGACCTACCTCTTGATCTGAGAGTTTCTCTAATTTCTTGCGATAACTGTAATAAAAGGGAATGTACTCAAGAGCCACTATGCACCGCCTCTCACTCCTTCGGCGATACGCCTATTCCCCATTCTTTTCTTCCTTCCTCTCGTACTCGGCCGTCAGGTGCCGTGCGATGGTGCAATGCTCCCACGCCCCGGCACAGAATTGATTCATATAGCGGGATGCCGCGCCGCCCGTCTCAAAGCTGACGCGGCTACCGCCCTCGCAGCAGACCCGCCGTTTCTCGCTGCTGGTAAAGTATGGGCAGGTGTACCGCTTGTGCCAGTAATCCATGCCGCTCTACCTCCTATCAAAACGGAAAATCATCGTCCGCGTCGAAGTCCTCGTCCACCTCCACAAACTGTCCGCCCGCGTATTTCTTGGCATCGCCAAAGTAAATGTTGTCCGCCAGCACCTCGGCGTTCCGGCGCTTGTTGCCGTCCTTGTCCGTCCAGTCCCGCAGCTGCAAGCGCCCCTCCACAACGGCCATGTGCCCCTTGGAGAAATACTTGGCCACAAACTCGGCGGTGGTGCGCCAT
>OLGZ01000911.1_pt1 | contig 19857 bp, 13 predicted proteins | sample 1605981 | NCBI WGS metagenome assembly OLGZ01 (sample SAMN03283291) | human gut metagenome | biome: human-associated habitat; material: feces | host: Homo sapiens | place: Peru | collected 2012 | reverse complement strand
TATCTGCGGATGATCTCCTGACGGGAAGCTTCACGGCAGGCTTCGTCATCACAGATACAATTTCCGGCCATATTTACACCCATGTCTGTAGGTGATTTGTATGGACTGGAACCGTAGATCTTCTCGAAGATTGTATTTAAAACAGGGAAAATCTCCACGTCACGGTTGTAGTTTACAGTTGTCACACCGTAAGCTTCAAGATGATATGGGTCGATCATATTTACATCGTTAAGGTCAGCTGTAGCAGCCTCATAAGCGAGGTTTACCGGGTGCTTCAGCGGCAGATTCCAGATAGGGAATGTCTCGAATTTCGCATATCCGGCTTCGATTCCGCGCTGGTGCTCCTGATATAACTGAGACAGGCAGACAGCCATCTTTCCACTTCCAGGTCCCGGAGCTGTTACAATAACAAGCGGATGTGAAGTCTCGATATAATCGTTCTTTCCGTAACCATTCTCACTGACAATCAGTGGAATGTTGGACGGATATCCCGGAATGTTGTAATGAATGTATACAGAGATTCCAAGGTTCTCAAGACGGTTCTTGAACAGAAGTGCACTTTCCTGTCCGGAGAACTGTGTGATCACTACGCTTCCTACAAAAAGTCCTTGCTCACGGTAAGTACCGATCAGGCGGATTACATCTGAATCATAAGTGATACCAAGATCCCCACGAATCTTATTCTTTTCAATGTCTTTTGCACTGATTGCAAAGACGATCTCAGCCTGATCACTGAGTTCTTTCAAAAGACGCAGTTTACTGTCAGGTTCAAATCCCGGAAGTACGCGGGATGCATGATAGTCATCAAAAAGCTTGCCACCAAACTCAAGGTAGAGCTTGCCACCGAATTTTCCGATACGCTCGCGGATGTGTTCGGATTGCATTTTCAAATATTTGTCATTGTCAAATCCAATTTTCATCGTTTTCTCTTCCTTATTATAAAATTTGCAGAACTGTTATTAATAGTGTTAACAGACAAACCTGTTCTAAACAGGCATTACTTTTCTAGTATACTATGAAATGGCACGTTTTTACAATATTTTCATAATCTTTTTATTGATTTATGGAAAACCACTATTTATAATGGTAAGAAGTAGTTATTTTTTTACATATGAAGTAAAATACTGGTGAGAAAATAACCACGATTCAAGTTTTGGAGGAAGATAATGGAGAATAACAATAAAAACAAAGGCCCGAACAACAACCGACAGGGTTGGGGAATTATTTTGTTCACCACTTTGTTGGTTACTTTTGTTGTTATGGGATTATATTCTATGATGCAGGGCGGAGGTGCTTCTGAGATCAGTTATGATAAATTCCTGAAACTGGTTGATAATGGAAAGGTAGAGTCCGTTACATTTACCAGCTCAAAGATCAATATCGTATTGACAGATGATGCCAGAAAGGAAAAGGCAGAGGGAAAACTTACAGAAGTAAAGGATAATGAGGAAACTTCTGAAGAGCAGAGCAATAGTTCAGATTCTAAAGAAAGTGAAGATCAGGAAAATGCAATGGACAGCCTGCTTGGCCAGATCAGTCAGATGCAGGGAAGTTCTAAGAGCAAGGACCCGGATTATTATACAGGAAATGTATCAGATGACACACTTGTGAAGCGTCTGGACAAGGCCGGTGTAGAGTTTAAAGCCCAGATTCCGGATACGGCAAGTTCACTGATCATGGATATTTTTATCACAGTGATCCTTCCGATCGTACTTCTTGTATTCATGTTCAATTTCCTTATGAAGAAGATGTCTAAGGGCGGCGGCATGATGGGAATCGGCAAGAGCAATGCCAAGATGTATATGGAGAAGCAGACAGGTGTGACATTCTTAGATGTTGCAGGTGAAGATGAAGCGAAGGAGTCCTTGCAGGAGGTTGTTGATTTCCTGCATAATCCTGGAAAATATACAGGTATCGGAGCGAAACTTCCGAAGGGAGCACTTCTTGTGGGACCTCCGGGAACAGGTAAGACACTTCTTGCGAAAGCAGTTGCAGGAGAGGCGAAGGTTCCGTTCTTCTCTCTGTCAGGATCTGCATTCGTAGAGATGTATGTCGGTGTAGGTGCTTCCCGTGTGCGTGACCTGTTCAAGCAGGCACAGCAGATGGCTCCATGTATCGTATTTATCGATGAGATCGATGCAATCGGTAAGAGCCGTGACAGCGCACTTGGCGGTGGCGGTAATGATGAGCGTGAGCAGACATTAAACCAGCTTCTTGCAGAGATGGACGGATTCGATACGAATAAGGGACTTCTTGTTCTCGCAGCGACAAACCGTCCGGAAGTACTTGATCCGGCGCTGTTAAGACCGGGACGTTTTGATCGTCGTATCATTGTAGATAAGCCGGATCTGAAAGGTCGTGTCGAGATCCTTAAGGTTCATGCGAAGGACGTTAAGATGGATGAGACAGTCAATCTGGAAGAGATTGCACTTGCAACTTCCGGAGCAGTTGGATCTGATCTTGCGAATATGATCAATGAGGCTGCAATCACTGCAGTTAAGCATGGCAGACAGGTTGTCAGCCAGAAAGACCTCTTTGAGGCAGTGGAAGTTGTACTTGTAGGTAAAGAGAAGAAAGACCGCATCATGAGCGCAGAAGAGCGAAGAATCGTATCTTACCATGAGGTTGGACATGCGCTTGTCACAGCACTTCAGAAGAATACAGAACCGGTACAGAAGATCACGATCGTTCCTAGAACAATGGGAGCACTCGGGTATGTAATGCAGACACCGGAGGAAGAGAAGTTCCTGAATACGAAGAAAGAGCTTGAGGCAATGATCGTTGTTGCACTCGGAGGACGTGCAGCAGAAGAGATCGTATTTGATACTGTTACAACAGGTGCATCGAATGATATCGAGCAGGCAACGAAGATCGCGAGAGCGATGATCACACAGTACGGTATGTCAGAGCGCTTTGGCCTGATGGGGCTGGAATCTGTTCAGAGCCGTTACTTAGATGGTCGCGCAGTTCGTAACTGTGGAGAAGCAACAGCAGCTGAGATCGATGAAGAGATCATGAAGATGCTCAAAGCTTCTTATGAAGAAGCAAAACGCCTCTTAAGTGCGAACAGAGATGCTCTTGATAAGATCGCAGCCTTCCTGATTGAGAAAGAGACGATCACAGGTAAGGAATTCATGAAGATCTTCCGTGAGGTGAAGGGAATCCCGGAACCGGAAGAAGCGGATGGAGAGAAGAAAGAAGAGAAAGAGTCCGGAAGAATCCTGATGAAGCCGACAGAGCAGCGGGCAGAAGAGTCACAGGCAATAGCAGAGACAGAATCAGCTGAAGAGCCAGAAATACCGGCATCGGAAAAAGAGCCGGAAGCACAGGCAACAGAAATACAGTCACAAGAAACGATGGCAGAAGAAAAGTCAGAGTAAGAGTTGAGTATCAGTACAAAGAGTTTCGCAGATGAATAGGAAAAGTCATTTGTGAAACTCTTTTTCTTTGATGAAAACATGTTATAATGAAGGGAAGCAAAATGTGCCAGGATGCATTTGCAAGGCACAGGAGCTGTAAAACATCAATCAAGACAGTAACAAAAGAAACAGGAGACAGTAGGATGACAAAAGCAGTATTTTTTGATATAGATGATACTATTTATGATTACATCAAAGCGGACCACGATACATTGCCGGTGATGAAAGAATGGGCATATAAGAATTTAGGGATAGCAAAGGAAGATTTAGAGAGACTGATTGCCGAAGCGAGAGTAAAGGCAGATGACAGAGCCGGAAGAGATTATGCAGTGAACCATAATCGCCTTGTGAGATTTCAGTGTATGCTGGAGACACTTGGAAAGCCGGTCTTCCCATATGCATATGAGATGCACCACCTGTATTGGGATACATTGATCGATCAGATCACACCTGCTCCGGGAATTGAAGAACTGATGAAAGAACTGAAACAGCGCGGTATTTATATCGGACTGGGAAGCAATATGACTGCTGACGTTCAGTATCAAAAAGTCTTAAAGCTTGGGCTTGGCAAGTATATTGATGGAATCGTGACAAGTGAAGAGGCCGGCGAAGAAAAACCACATCGAAAACTTTTTGATCTCTGTGTTGAGAAGGCAGGAGTGACGATAGAGGAAAGTATCTTTATTGGAGACAGCATTGCACATGATGTGACAGGGGCACAGAATATCGGAATGCCGGTGATTTTATATCGTCCAAAAGAACATGTGAATGAGATCGAGTGGCTTCAGACAGAGAAGGGAAAATGTCCGGTCATTGCACATTTCTCCCAGTTTTTCGAAGCTGCGAAATTGCTGTAAGAATCCGATCTGGTATAACAAAAGAGAAAGGAAACATTAGAAAAGATGAAACTGGTCGAAAAAGTTCCAAAGGATCTATATAAAGTGTTTGGAAGTAAATATATGGAATTTTATATGCAGTTTCTGGTTGCACTTTATGAAGAGAGCAGCCAGTCTTTTTCTCTTCTTGGACTTACGGAGCGTGAGTGTCAGATGATCATGAATGAACGACTGGCGAAGATGGCACTGGACTGGAGTGAGGCAAGAGTCGATGAAGAAGGGGAACTGATCACCCGGGCGAATATGGCATCGGTCAGTCTGAAGCATTTTGAAGACTGGGGATGGCTAAGACGCGACTATGACGAAACGCTGAACAGTTATGTTGTTTCATTTCCGGAATATAGCCAGCTGTTTGTAGAATTATTTCAGAAATTATACAGTGAAAACGACAGTAAGGAACGAGAGAGTGTGCTTACAGTATACAGTCATCTCTATACTTATAGTTTAGATAAAGAGAAGAATAATGAGATTTTAAAAAGCGCGCTTCATACATCGAGAGCACTTCTGCAGATGCTTGCGAACATGCAGGAAGGAATGCGTGGATATTTCGATGAACTGTCGAAGCAGCGAAGCTTTCTTGGGATTCAGGAAGTTCTGGTGAAAGAGATTAATAACAGTGACAGCAAAAAATATGCGATACTGACGACAACTGACAGCTTTTATCGATACAAAGAAGCTGTAAAAGAGTTGATTGAGGAGAACCTGGAGAAAACAGAAGCAAGAAAATATTCATTTGAAACAGAACTCTTAAGCGAAGAAGAAAATACGAGAAAATCTTATCGTCTGCGAAGAATGATTGAGATCTGCGAAGAGGCGACAGATATGCTCTATAAGATCTCGAGAGAGTTTGATGCAATTGAGCGCAGATATAATAAACTGATCGAGCAGAAGACTGTCTTTGCAAGCCGTGCAGCTGCAAGAATCCGTTATATTATGATGGAAGGCGCGATGGAAGAAGACCAGACCGTCGCACTGATCAATCTGATCAATGAAAGCAGCAAGTCGGAAGAAATCGTGGATAAGCTGTCTTCAAAACTGAAGTTTTCAGAGCCGTATAAGGTTATGACAGAGAAGAGCCTGTATCAAAGACGGGAGAATCAGAAGGAGAAATTCACTCCACAGGCGGTAACACCTGAGAAATCACAGGAAGAGAATATGACAGAGTTTGTCCTGGAACCATTGTATACACAGAAAGAGATCAGAGATTTCCGAAAGAAAAACGAACAGAATGGAAAGTTCACAGTGACAAAAGATACTGTAAAATCAATAGAAGATCTGGAGAAGTTATTTATGGTATGGCAGCATGCAACAGAATCTGCGGACAGTAAGGCACAGATTGAAGTGGCGCAGGAGATGGAGAATGAGGCAGGTTTCCGGTTTTCAAAACTTACGATAGAGGGAGTAGAATCAGATGGTTAATTATATGGAAGAATTGTCAGTGACAGAAGCTGATAATCTAAAGAAAACAATTGCTGCATTATTCAGACAGACATGTATTTTGCAGATGAAGTATGATCCGGTAACACTAGTTCCAAGAGATAATCTGCATTATGAGATCTGTACGAGACATCGGAAGTTTATCGAAGATTATCTGTCTGTTTTAGATTGTGAATTAGTGCATGATCCGCAGGAACACATTTACCGCTTGCAAGGAGATGGAATTGCGGTCGAAAAGATAAATGCCACTGTTACAAAAGTGATCTTACTGATCAAACTGATCTACAGAGATAAGATTTTAGGAGAAGGTCTGAAAGCTACAGTGACGAATCTGGCAGAGATTCGTGAATATGGAAAGAATACGAACCTGATCAATTATAAGCTTACGATGAGTGAGTGGAAGGAAGCTTTATACGTGATGAGTAAGCACCAGATCATCGAAGTGCCGGGAGCAATCCAGAACGTTGAGGATGAGACTCCGATCTACATCTACAGTACGATCAATCTGTACTGTGGAAGTATGGATATTACTGTGCTGATCAAAGAATATCAGGACGATCAACAGTACGATCAGCAGGCAGAGGAAGCGGCAGAGGAAGAAAGTGCCGAGCAGGAACTTCAGGAAAATTTGGAAGGAGGTGTGGAAGATGAAAGAGAAACAGTCGAAGAAAATATTTACGAGAATGTTAATGAATAACTGGGGTGGTATCAGTCACAAAATAATGGAGTTCCATGAGTATGTGAACCTTTTCAGTGGAAAAAGCGGATCAGGTAAATCTACTGTTATGGATGCGATCCAGGTTGTTTTATATGGAAGTATATCTTCCACATTCCTGAATAAAGCGGCGGATGACGCGAAGAACAGGCGTAGTGTTCTAAGTTATCTCAGAGGAGCGCAAAAAGACGGTTCCTTCAACAGAGAAGATCAGGACTTCTGTTCTCAGATCGTTTTGGAGATCAAGGATACAGGGAAGAATACACATACTTGTATCGGTGTGGCTTTTGAGGTTGGAAAGGCAGATACAGATATAAGAAAATATTGTTTCTTCAGTCATTCTGGCAAAATCCCGGAGGATGAATATCTGACAGAAGAGGGCATTCCATATACGATTGGAAAGCTGAAAAAGCTGGTGGAAGCAAGAGTGGAATCAGCGGACAACAGAGGCCGCGGTGATGTGAATCGTGTGTATCCTTCGAAAGAAGCATATTTAAAAACAGTTTATGATGTGATCTTTGGTTATGTAGAGCCGGGCCGTATGATGACGATGGAGAAAAGCGCGATCGCACTTCGTATGACAAACGGAACAGGACAGTTTATCAAGGACTATATGTTCCCAAAGAGCAAGGAGGACACTGTTGCAACAATCAGTGATCAGCTTGGCGCTTACCGTGAGATTAAGGAACGCGTGGAAGATCTGGAGCAGAGGATCAAAATGCTCGATGAGATCAGTCAGCACAATCTGACATTGCAGAAAGCAAGAGCCGATAAGATCTATGTAGAACAGATCTTGAAATATATCGAGATCGAAAACTGCAAGGCTCATTTACAATCAAAAAAGGATGATCTGCAGGATATTCTCAATAAGATCAAGGAAAGAGAAGAAAAGAGAAAATCCTGTTTAGCAGAGAAAGACGCTTATACAAAAGAACAGGTAGAAGTTGAGGCGGAACTTAAAGCCAGCGATTATGGACAGAAAGAGAAGGAATTAAAGGAGATCGAGAATACGATCCAGCTTCTGGCAACGAATTCAGAACAATGGAGAGATATCGTAAAAGGACTTTCCGCCTGGGAAGAAGATGACGAAGTCAGCGCTTATGTGAGCAATCAGGCATTGCATCAGATTGATGACATCAGACAAGGCGTGGTTACGGAAACCTCGATTGAAAAATTAAAACAATATTTAAGTGATGCACTCGACAACATCAATACAGAATTAGGAGATGTCCGCGAAAGAAGCCGTGAGAATCAGAAAGAGCTTCAAGAGAAGCATGATATGATCGAAGATCTTAAAAATGATAGAAAACCATATCGCACAGAATTGAAGCATGCAAGACAGGAATTGCAGACAATGCTCAGTGCCCAGTATGGAAGAACGATCCATGTAAATATTTTTGCGGATTTGTTTGATATCACAGATGAAGAGTGGAAGAATGCGATCGAAGGCCGCATGGGTCGTGTGAAACATAGTCTCGTGACAGCACCTGAATATACATTAGACGCAGCGAAAGCATTTCGCCGGATGAAGCAGGTAAAGGGAATCGAGGACATTGATCTCATGGATACTGCGGCAATTGTGAGAGACAAGCCGAATGCAGATGAGAATACACTGTATGAGTGTGTACACACAGAAGAAGCTTATGTAGATACCTGTCTGAAGAGATACCTGGGACGAATTAAGAAATGTGAGACGGTAGAAGAACTTCATGAGACAAAAGATGGTGTCACAAAAGACTGCTATTCCTACAGCAATTATATTTTCCGACATTTGAGGAAGAATGATTATGAGAAATATGCCTGCATCGGAACAAAGGTGTCAAAGGCGAAACTTCTGGAACTGGAAGAAGAAGCAGCGAAGCTGAAACGAGAAGTCGAAGAGGATGGACGTGTCGAGATGGCACTGCGTGCTGCACAGAAATTCGAGTGTCTGAATCAGAGCACAGAACAGATCATACATCTTTCAAAAGCAGCGGAACAGCTTCAGGATTATTATGAGAAACAGGAAAAGTTACGTCTGGAAGTAGAAGAACTGAAACGAGGCGACCGGACAGTTGAACTGAAGAAGAAAAAGCAGGAGTTACAGGAACTGCTTGAGAAAAATGCAGAGATTCTGGAAGGAATTCAAAGTGAAGTACTGCAGTATACAAAGACACAGGGACAAATCGAAAGTAATATTAAATCATTTTCAGAAAAGATAAATTTCCTGACGGAGGGATTTGTTGTAAACGAACAGCTTCAGAATGAAGTGACAGATGCGTTAAAAGTACAGAGCGAAGCAGTTTATAAGAGAGACAAGATAAAAGAAAAGGATGCTCTGGAAGCATTGGAAGAGACGGAGCGAGAAGAACTGCAAAAGAGCAGAAATAAGTTCAACAATGCTTATCCGGCCTATGGTTTTACAGGAATAGAACATGAAAATGATGTGTATGACAAAGTGCTGAACCAGTGCAGGAAAGATTTCGAACCGAAGTACAAGGATGAATTCGATAAGCAGTATGATCTGGTTTATCATACATTGCGTGAGAATGTGATCGCGTCCATCCATGGAGAGATTAAAGCGGCTTACAGACATAAGAAAGAGATTAACCGCCTACTTGCGAAGATCAAGTTCTCAGACAGTATTTACCAGATTGATATCATACCGGCGCAGAATGAAAACGGACAGTTCTACGAGATGCTCACAGCACCGGAACTGGACAGTAAAGTGTTCGATGATTACGGTTTTGAAGGTCAGTTAAGCCTAGGTGAGGATGAGTTCTATCAGAAATATGAAGAAGATATCAAGCGTCTGACCGAGAAATTCATGCCTCCGAAGGAGGAAGATGCAAGGGCACTAAGTCAGTATCGTCAGCAGATGGAGCAGTATGTGGATTATCGTAATTATCTGACCTTCAGTATGTATGAAAAGGTAGAAGATGAGAATGGAAATGTCCGCAAAAATGCAGTCGATGATATGGCAGGCCGTGATTCCGGAGGAGAGGGACAGAACCCGAAATACGTCGCACTGCTTGCAGGATTTGCGATGCTCTATATGCAGCAGACAAACCGTGATTCCAAGATCCGTCTTGTACTTCTTGATGAAGCATTTTCCAAGATGGATAAGGAGCGAAGTGAAGTATGTCTGCATTATGCAAGAGAGCTGGAGCTTCAGCTGATCGTATGTGTGCCGGATGAACGTCTGCAGTCGTTAATTCGAAATGTAGACTGTGTCTATGGATTCAGAAGACACCAGAATCAGGTATCCATGATGCATATTGATAAAGGAGATTACCTCGATATGGTTGAGGGAAATGAATAAAGAAACGGTTATCGTACCGTATGATACAGAGAAAGCAGCAGGATCAATCGTTCTGCTGCTTTCTGTATTCTGATGGTGTTATCCCAAATTGTTTTTTGAATGCAGAAGAACTTCATGCAGATAAAGATAAGGTTATGTTATGCGGATTCTCCTGAGGAAGAACAGGAATATATGTCTCTGGAAAAACAAGTGACAGAATATATGCCACCATGTTTCTTGTGGCAGACGGCGACAGATGAACTGGTTCCGGTTCAGAAATCATTTTTATTTGCACAGGCATTACAGGAGAAAAAGATTCCGTATGCGTTCCATGTATTTTCAAAAGGGAAACATGGATTATCACTTGCTGATGAGTGGATAAGGACTACGCTTTAAAATGGCGAGATGTATAACTGGACACACATAGTGTGAACAGCAACCGCTAAGTGTCACATGTCACAATTCTCCAGCATCCTTACTTGGCAGAAAACAGGATTCATGCTATCATTAAAAACAACGATAGCATGGATCCTGTTTTTAGGTTGAAAGGGGGATGCAAATGACCGAATTAAAGAAACTTCCCATTGGAATTGAAGATTTTGAAAAGATTCGACAGGAAGATTTTTATTATGTAGATAAGACAAGATTGATCGAGCAGTTGCTTGCACAATGGGGAGAAGTAAATCTTTTTACACGTCCAAGACGTTTTGGAAAATCTCTGAATATGAGTATGTTTCAGCATTTCTTTGAAATCGGAAGTGAGAGAACATTATTTGATGGATTAGAGATATCAAAGAATCTTAAATTGTGTGAAGAATATCAGGGAAAATATCCAGTGGTTTCTATTAGTCTGAAAGGTATTAATGGTACAACTTATGAGGAAGCACGAGGATTTCTGGTTAAAACAATCAACGAGGAAGCACGCAGATTGTCATTTCTTTCCGAGAGTACAAAACTTGATGAGACAGAAAAGGAGCTATTAAACCAATTAAAGAAAAAAGAAATGTCAAATGATTCATTGGTATATAGTATCAGGGAACTCACAGAATTATTGGAGAAGCATTACGAGAAAAAAGTGATTGTGCTCATTGATGAATATGATGTTCCATTGGCGAAAGCAAATGAAAATGGCTACTATGATGAGATGGTACTACTGATCCGTAACTTGTTTGAAAATGGATTGAAAACGAATAAGAGTCTGAAATTTGCAATTTTAACGGGCTGTCTCAGGGTTGCAAAAGAGAGTATTTTTACAGGGCTTAACAATTTCAAAATTTATTCAATTACAGATAAAAGCTTTGATGAGACCTTTGGATTTACAGATAGTGAAGTAAGAGAACTCCTTGAGTATTATGGGCAGGAAGAATATTATGATACAGTAAAATCATGGTACGATGGTTATCGATTTGGAGATGTAGAAGTTTATTGTCCGTGGGATGTCATTAATTTCTGTAGTGATCATCGGACAGATCCCAAGCTCGCACCGAAGAATTACTGGGCGAACACAAGCGGAAACAGTGTGATCAGTCATTTTATCGAAAGTGTAAATGAACCACATAAACTGACAAAAATGGAACTGGAACAATTGGTGAATGGAGGAATTGTCCAGAAAGAAATCAATCCAGAACTGACTTATAAGGAATTGTATTCTTCTATCGATAATCTGTGGAGTACGCTCTTTATGACCGGGTATCTGACACAAAGAGGAGAGCCGAATGGTGACAGATATAATCTGGTGATTCCGAACCGGGAGATACGAAACATCATTACGAATCATATCTTAAAGATGTTTAAAGAAAGCATTAAAAAGGATGGAAAAACCGTTGGCGAATTTTGTGATGCATTATTAAAACAAAATCCAGAGAAAGTCGAAAGTATTTTCACAGATTATATGAAGAAAACCATCAGTATCAGAGATACTTTTGTGCAGAAACCAACGAAAGAGAACTTCTATCACGGATTACTTCTTGGAATTCTCGGATTCAAAGAAAACTGGTCTGTAATGTCAAACAGGGAATCAGGAGACGGATTTAGTGATATTTTGATTCGTATCGAAGATGAGGATGTTGGAATTGTCATAGAGGTGAAATATGCATCTGACGGAAATATGGAAAAAGAATGTGAAAATGCACTTCAGCAGATCACAGATGTCAGATATACAGAATCCTTGGAACAGGAAGGAATCCATAAGATTATAAAATATGGGGTCGCATGTTATAAAAAGAAGTGTAAGGTTATGATGAAGATCGAAGAGTAGAGGTTCAATATGAATGATCAATTTATACACGGAGTAATATTCGATTGGGATAGAATTGATAATGACAGCTATTTAAAGAGAATTGAGGCTTTTAAAGGTGTTGAGAAGCTTGATTTTAACAAAGCGATAACTTTTTTTGTGGGAGAAAATGGCAGTGGTAAATCGACATTGTTGGAGGCACTTGCTGTGGCACATGGTTTCAATCCGGAGGGTGGAACAAAGAATTATATTTTTTCTACTCATGATACACATTCAGAACTATGTGATGCAATAAGAATTTCAAAAGGTTATCGTAAGGAAAAGTGGGGATATTTTCTTAGAGCTGAAAGTTTTTATAATGTTGCAACGCAGGAAGAAGAATATGCAGATTTAAAGCACCCTTCCGCTAAATACCATGAAAAGTCACATGGAGAAAGTTTTCTTGCATTAGCACAGAATAATTTGCATTCAAATGGCTTGTATCTTTTTGACGAACCAGAAGCTGCATTATCACCCCAAAGACAGCTTACATTGTTAATGCAAATATATCGATTTGCAAAAGAAGGAGCACAGTTTTTTATAGTTACCCATTCGCCTATTCTATTAGGTATACCAGATGCAGACATCTATTGTTTTGATAATGGGCGAATTCATTTATGCGAATATGAAGAAACAGAGAGTTATCAAATAACGGAAATGTTCATAAACAATAGGCAGATGTTGCTTGATAGACTGCTCACAGATTAGTGCGGATGAGAATCGAAGGATAAAATATGGAATTGAATGAAAAGAATCTGCCGTTGGCAAAATGGCTGATCGATAAGACGAATACAAAGGACTACCGCATAGGAAATCTCTCGGGAATGAAGCATCCAAAGGTGGATGGGGATCTTTTGAAAACAGTGGGTGGCAGAGAGGAACTGGTCAGACAGGCAAAAATTCTGGAGCGGATTTCTGCGTTGGGTGGAGAAGAATATCTGCATTTTGACTGGAGAGAAATGAATACGGATATTACGAGGATTGATTATCGTGTAGAAGTGATTCAAAGATTATGTGAGCTGATTGGAATCATGGATCCAAGAGAGCGTCAGGTACAGGCAATTTCAAGAATATGCAAACTGCAGATGGATGTATCCGAAAGCTGTCTGTGCGCTTATTGTAATCATGTGTTAGAACAGCTGAATAAAGGAAATACAAAAGAGTTATCCAAAGCGGAGGATGAAGAATTCCTCAAGTGTCTGAAAGCATTAGCTCATCTGAAAGAACCGGAATGGAAGCGAGTGTTCAGCTCTAAAGTATTTGAAAAGAAAAATGATGTCACACCATCTAAAGTTTTTGAACGCATTTATCAAGGTGCAGTTATCGAAGCTTTGAAGTATTCTCCGCAATATGACGAGGGCATGTCAGATGATGAGATACTGGCAGCACATGGAATATTGAGTTATTCTCAGACATTAGAATGGAAAGGTGCCGTGGAGTATTGCCTGACCAATCGAAATGGCACAGCGAGTGAGGAGAAAATTGATACTTCTTCGAATCATTATGGAACAGTACTTAATGCACAGACATTAGAGCATGCCATTCCAACTTTACAAAAAGGTGTTGAAAAAATCATTGTGATTGAGAATAAAGCGAATTACGAAAGTATGGAATATGATTCAAAAGTTTTGTATCTCTTTTGTCATGGCTACTTTTCGCCAAAAGAAGTTCGCTTTTTGCAAATGTTAATGAAGACAGCACCAAAAGAAATCCAGTGTTATCACTGGGGAGATATGGATTACGGTGGAATACAGATCTTTTTATACAATGAGAAAAATATTTTCCCAAATCTGACTCCATGGAAGATGGATGTTCTTTCTTATGAGGATGCTTTGAAAAATGGAAAAGGCATTAAACTAAACAGTGAGAAGAAGAAAAAATTAGAGGCATTAAATGCTGGACAATTGGAAGCGTTGAAGCAATGTATCCTGGAAAGTGAAATGGAAATTGAACAGGAGATGTTAATAGGATAACTTGAGAAACTCGCAGAGCGTGTTTCTCATAGTTCTATCTTATTTTCATTCCTCCAATTTCTTGGAGACACCCCATAGACATTTTTAAATGCACGTGAAAAATGCAGCTGATTCGGATAGCCTACCGCATTCCCAATATCTGCAATTGACAGTGAAGTGATCTTCAAAAGTTCTGCAGCCTTAGTCATACGATAACTGATCAGGAATTCCTGTGGAGAACGTCCAATCGTATCGTGAAAAATCTTTCCGAAATAACTTCGATTCAATCCGCAGAATGCGGAAATATCTTCTACAGAAATATCATTCTGAAAATTCTGTTCAATGTACGAAAGAGCTTCTTTAATATAAAAATCCCGGATACTTCCGTTTTGCTTCACATGAACTGTTGCGGCAGAACGCATGAAATAATCTAAAAACAGATAGAGATGTCCAATTAGATGAAACGGAGATTCTTCGGGATGACGGCTCAGATAAAGCATTTCTTCCATCATCTGGTTGCGAAGTTCCTTTGAACTTGCATGATAAATGGGATGATTCAGGCTCAGACCTGCGGTTGTGACAATCTCGCGGGCCCGAAGACCGTCGAATTCTACCCACGTATATTCCCACGGAAGCTTAGAATCAGCAACATAAGTATTGACCTGTCCCGGAAAAAGCATGAAGCCCTGTCCGCTTTTTACCTGCCAAGTGATGGTGTTTCCGTTTTCATCATCTGCAAGTAATGTTCCTGTTCCGGAAATCACATAATGGAAAATGTAATGATTTCTTGCTGCAGGACCGAACGAGTGAGCCGGTGCACATTGTTCCCATCCATATTGATATAATCCCAGATCAACAAAATTTTCATTTGGAAATACAGAAAAAAGTAAGTCGCTCATATAAATCACCTCTGATAGCATTATATATCAAAATGCTAGATGACTTCAATATATGAATGAAAAAATTGCATTTTGCTATAAAACTAAAAAAACTCTGATATTTATAGTGGCATAAAGATATGTTAGAATATGATTATCAAATAGATGACCTAAGTGAAATGACAAAAATATTCCGGAATGTGTCAAAATGAAAGGTGTATGGTAGAAGGAAGGAGTAAGGAAATGTATAAGAAGAGCAATCGAATCATTTGCATGGGATTGATGCTTTGTATGACTTCGGCAATGGTACTCGGAGGTTGCGGACAGAAGAGTGAAAATAGCGGAAAGATAGAAATCGAGCTTGTACAGTATAAACCTGAGGCAGTGAAAACATTTGAAAAGATTGAAGAAGAATTCAATGCAACTCATGATGATATTCATTTGACGATCGAATCTCCAAATGATGCAATGACAGTACTTAAAACACGTTTTATCAGAGAAGACGCTCCAGATATTATCGGAATCGGTGGAGATGTCAATTTCTCTAACTTTATTGATTCTGATATGTTGATGGATATTTCAGATTATGAAGGCCTGGACTCTATTAAACAGGCTTATCTGGATATAGATAAAGCGTTGGAATTTGTACCTGAGGACGGTGTGTATGCCGTTCCATATGTGGCAAATGCAGCAGGAGTTCTGTATAACAGAGCAATGTTTGAGGAATATGGCTGGGAAATTCCGGAAACCTGGGATGAATTCATAGCCCTCTGTGAACAGATCCAGAGTGAAGGAATCCAGCCATTGTATTTTGGATTTAAAGATACATGGACTTGTCTTGCACCATGGAATGCGATCGCCGTTGATCTTGCACCGGCAGATGTCTGCAGCCAGGTGAACAAAGGAGAAACAACATTTTCAAATGAATATAGAGAAGTAGCAGAAAAGACAAAGGCATTGCTTGCATATGGACCGAAAGATCCTTTCGCTTATGATTACAATGGAGCTTGTACAGCATTTGCAAACGGAGAATCTGCAATGTACACGATCGGAAGTTATGCAATCCCACAGATTCAGACAGTAAATCCAGATATGGATATCGATTCCTTTGTAATGCCGGCTAATAATGATGCATCAGAGAACAAGCTGAACTCTGGTGTGGATCTTCAGTTCAGTGTTATGAAAGATTGCGAGAACAAAGAGGCAGCGTATGAAGTGCTTAATTTTCTTTTGAAAGATGAAAATGTACAGAGTTATCTGGATGAACAGAAAGCGGTTCCTTGTAAGGAAGGAGATTTTGAACTTGCTTCAACACTTGATGGAGTGAAATCTTTCATAGAAGAAGGAAGAATGGCAGATTACCAGGATCATTATTATCCTTCAGAGATGTCAGTAGATGCACAGATTCAGACATTTCTTATGAAAGGGGATGTGGATGCATTCTTAACAAAGTTTGATACAGACTGGAAGAGATATAACCGTGATATCATCCGCAAAGTGGAAGATTACGAGAAAGAGCATGCGGACGAAGATTAAGGAAGGGGAATTCAAGCATGGGAAAGAAATCAATGAGTGGAAGAAAAATGACCTTTCTTCTGATAACAATTCCGATTGTGGCACTGTTTTTCTGTTTTAATACATTGCCACTGATCAAAGGTGTGATTTACAGTTTTACGAATTTCAAAGGTTATGGAAGCTTTGACTGGGTAGGACTTAGAAATTATCAGGATCTTTTTACAGACAGCAGAGTCGGAGGTTCTTATCTGTTTACATTTAAACTTGCAATTGTAGCTACGATTGTGACAAATGTAATCAGTTTGATCCTTGCACTTGGACTGAATAGTAAGATTAAATTCAAGAGTGCGTTTCGTGGTGCCTACTTTATTCCAAATGTTCTCGGAGCGTTGGTTGTAGGATACATTTTCAATTACTTTTTTACATACATTCTTCCGGCTTTCGGAGAAATGCTTGGAAGCAAGCCCCTTTCTTCCAGTATGCTGTCTAGTACAAAACTGGCATGGATCGCAGTTGTAATCGTGTGTGCATGGCAGTCGATTGCGATGAATACAATTATTTATATTTCAGGACTGCAGACAGTTCCGGAGGATGTTTACGAAGCAGGAGCAATTGACGGTGCAACAGGATGGAATAAGTTCAGACATCTGACATTCCCTCTCATTATTCCATTCTTTAGCATAAATATGGTACTCTGTGTGAAAAACTTCCTGATGGTATTTGATCAGATCATGGCGTTGACCAAAGGAGGTCCGGCACAGAGTACAGAATCCATTTCTTATCTGATTTATAACAATGGTATGAGTGGCGGTCAGTTTGGATTCCAGAGTGCAAACGCAGTGATATTCTTTATCGTTATTGTTGTAATTTCTGTATTACAGATGACAATCACAGGGAAAAAGGAGGAACAGCTGTAATGGAAAAAATGAAAATAAAAGAACGAGTAAATTGGCCTGTAACGATTTTACTTTTACTTGGTCTGATTACGGTTGCTTTTCCACTGTATATGACAATCGTAATTGCACTGAAGAAGCCTTCTGAGATGACGAATAGTATCAGCGGAATCCTTTCCTTGCCAAGTCATTTGAGCCTTGATAATTTTGCTGAGGCAATGAGAGTGACAGATTTCTGGCATTCTCTCGGAAACAGTGTATTTATTACACTTGTAACAGTTGTCCTTTCAATTCTGATTCATTCACTGTTGGGGTATGCAATCGGAAGAAATAAGAAGAGTAAATTTTACAAATTCATTTATTTCTATGTTGTCAGCGGAATGTTTGTGCCATTTGCAATTCTGATGATGCCTGTTGTAAAACAGACGGCGCAGATGGGACTGGCAAACAGAGCAGGAGTTATTATTCTGTACGTTGTATTTTATATGCCGATGAATGTACTGCTTTATTCCGGATATCTTACAAATATCCCGTTGGCATTGGAAGAAGCAGCCTGTGTGGATGGTGCGAGCACATGGAAAACATATTGGAAAATTGTTTTCCCGATCATGAAACCAATGCATGCAACAGTTGCAGTTCTGACAGCACTTGGTACATGGAACGATGTAATGACACCACTTGTTATCATGTCCGGTTCAGGAAGCGGAAATACACTTCCTCTGGCACAGTTAAACTTCCAGACACAGTTTGGAACAAATTATAATCTGGCATTTGCCTCCTATCTGTTGGCATTGCTTCCGATTCTGATCTTCTATCTGATCTGTCAGAAGCATATCCTCAACGGAGTTGTTAATGGAGCAGTGAAATAATAAAAAGTAAAAGATAGCGAAGCGAGAACAGACAGTAATGCAGATCTTGCTTCGCTAAAATTGAAAACAGGAGTATTTAGATATGGGAATTATATATTGCGAGAAAGACAGAACATTTACTTTACAGACAAAAAATACGACATATCAGATGCAGGTGGATCGCTATGGATTTTTGTTACATTTATATTACGGGAAGAAAACCGATGGATGTATGGACTATCTTCTGACATATTATGACAGGGGATTTTCGGGAAATCCATATGATGCAGGAGAAGATCGTACGTATTCAATGGATACACTTCCACAGGAATTTTCTTGTTACGGGAACGGGGATTTCAGAAGTACAGCATTTGCAGTAGAAAATGCAGATGGAAGTATGAGCTGCGACCTTCGTTACAAGAGTCATGTAATCCTTGATGGAAAATATAATCTGGAAGGACTTCCGGCAGTTTATGCAAGCGAGGAGGAAGCACAGACACTGGAAATCTTAATGGAAGATCCGGTGACGGGAGTTAAGGTGGTGCTTCTTTATGGAGTGCTTCCTGCACAGGATATTATTACAAGAAGTGTAAGTGTGAAAAATGAAAGCAGTGGCAAAATCTATTTAAACAAAATTGAGTCAGCAAGTCTGGATTTTCTTTACGGAGATTATGAGCTTCTAACATTTTATGGTAGACATGCGATGGAGCGAAATGTTCAGAGAGTTCCGGTTGTGCATGGAACACAGAAAATCGGAAGTGTCAGAGGAACCTCCAGTCATCAGTACAATCCGATGATGATCCTTGCAGAAAAAGAAACGACAGAAGACAAAGGAAATTGTTATGCAATGTCCTTTGTATATAGCGGATGCTTTCAGGGAGAAGTGTTAAAAGACCAGCTGAATCAGACAAGGATGATGCTTGGACTTCAGGAAGAGGCTTTTCGTTATCCGTTGGAGGTAGGAGAGATGTTCCAGGCTCCGGAAGTGATCTTATCTTATTCAGCGCAGGGAATGAACCAGTTGTCTCAGAATCTGCATCAGTGCATCAGACAGCACATTTGCAGAGGAAAATATAAAGAGCAGATCAGACCTGTATTGATTAATAGTTGGGAAGCAGCTTACTTTGATTTTACAGGAGATACAATTTATGAACTTGCCAGAGCGGCGAAGGAAGTTAATATTGATATGCTTGTTATGGATGATGGCTGGTTTGGAAAACGTGATGATGACAACAGCGGACTGGGTGACTGGTTTGTGAATGAAAAGAAACTAGGCGGTACACTTGGGAATCTGATCGAGAGAATCAATGATCTTGGCGTGAAGTTTGGTATCTGGATCGAGCCGGAGATGGTTTCAGAAGACAGTGATCTTTATCGGAAACATCCGGACTGGGCATTGACTGTTCCTGGAAGAAAACCGGTCAGAAGCAGAAATCAGCTTGTCCTTGATTTTTCAAGAAAAGAAGTTGTAGATGAAATTTATGATCAGATCTGCAAGGTCCTCGATCAGGGGAATATCGAATATGTGAAATGGGATATGAACCGAAGCCTGATGGATATTTATTCTGCAGCAACGAAAGATCAGGGAAGAGTGCTCCACGATTATGTGCTGGGACTTTATGATTTCCTGGAGCGTCTTGTACAGAGATACCCGAATCTTCTGATTGAAGGCTGCAGTGGTGGCGGTGGAAGATTTGATGCAGGTATGATGTATTATACCCCGCAGATCTGGTGCAGTGATAATACAGA
>OLGZ01000908.1_pt1 | contig 19907 bp, 13 predicted proteins | sample 1605981 | NCBI WGS metagenome assembly OLGZ01 (sample SAMN03283291) | human gut metagenome | biome: human-associated habitat; material: feces | host: Homo sapiens | place: Peru | collected 2012 | reverse complement strand
AAGAAAAAATCCACCCGGATGATACCTTCATCACGGTGGATGCCGATTCGCTTCCGCCCGCCTAAAAAGACGAGCGGTTATTTTATATCTACCCCAAAGATACGCCAGAAATCAGCTCTCGCCGCAGTTCACGGCAAATCACAAACGGATTTCGGGTGCGTACAGGGTCACGTTTTCAACCAAAAGGAGATTTTACTATGGAATTCTTTAACGCTGCCGTCGATGTTATGAAGACTGTGGTCGTCGCTCTGGGCGGCGGTCTGGGTGTGTGGGGAGCCGTCAATCTGCTGGAGGGCTACGGCGGTGACAACCCCTCGGCCAAGTCTCAGGGAATGAAGCAGCTCGTCGCGGGCGGCGGTGTCGCCCTCATCGGCATCACCCTCGTTCCCCAGCTCGCCAACCTGTTCGGCTGATTTTCCCGTGCAGCGTCTGCCGCCTTTCAACAAAACAAGTTCATATAAAAAGGAGTGCTTTCTATGTCTCTCGAATTTCTGACAAATCTCATCTTCATCCTCAATCTGCTCAAGACCCTCATCAGCCATTTCTCTTGATGGGTGGTGGCTCTGAGTGGAAACCGTTCTCAAAGCCATAAGCGATTGGATAAAATCGCTGCTGACCGCGGCCATTATGTCCAATCTCAGCGGCCTGTTCGATGATGTCAACACGCAGGTGGGCAGCATCGCCCAGCAGGTCGGCACCAAGCCGTCCAGTTTCGAGCCGCGCGTCTTCGCCATGATAGAGGCGTTGTCCCGCAACGTCATCCTTCCGGTGGCGGGCATCATCCTCACTTTCATCGCCTGCTATGAGCTGATACAGCTCGTCACCGAGCACAACAACATGGCACAGTTCGAGCCTGCTCTGCTGATGAAGTGGATATTCAAGACCTCTATTTCGGTCTGGTTCATCAGCAACACGTTTAACATCGTCATGGCCGTGTTTGATGTGACCCAGCAGGTCGTGGCAAATTCCAGCGGCATTATCAGCGGCAACACGCGGGTCAACGACATTGGCCTTTCCATGCTGGAAAGCAGCATGATGAGCCTTGATGTCGGCCCGCTGTTCGGCCTTTTCTTGCAGAGCTTTTTTATCGGCATTACGATGCGCATATTGTCGATTATCATTTTTGTCATTGTCTACGGCAGAATGATTGAGATTTACATGATGGTCAGTTTGGCTCCGGTGCCTATAGCGACATGGGGCAATCACGAACAATCCCATGTCGGACAGAATTACTTGAAGTCCCTGTTCGCATTGGGCTTTCAAGGCTTCCTGATTCTGATTTGTGTAGCCATCTACGCCGTCCTTATCCAGAATGTTGCCATTTCCGGTGATGCCATCAACTCCATCTGGAGCATCGTGGGGTACACGGTGCTGCTCTGCTTCACATTATTCAAAACCAGCGCCGTAGCCAAAAGCATTCTGGGCGCTCACTGATAGGGGGTGAAAATTTGGCTGCATATATCTCTGTGCCGCGCGACCTCACGAAAGTCAAATCCAAGGTAGCTTTCAATCTGACCGCACGGCAGCTTATCTGTTTCGGCGCAGCGGCAACCGTAGGTGTGCCGCTGTTTTTCGTCCTGCGGGATACCGCAGGAAATTCCGGCGCAACGCTCGGCATGATGGCGGTGATGCTCCCGATGTTTTTCTTGGCCATGTACCAGAAAAACGGCCAGCCCGCCGAAAAGCTCCTGATGTACTACATCCGGGCGCGCTTCCTGCGCCCGAAAGTACGTCCGTACCAGACCCACAATTACTACGCACTGCTCATGAAGGGAGATGAAGTCCGTGAAACCGTTCCCGAAAAAGAATAAGGACGGCAAAAAGCTGCCCAAGCCCGCCGTTCCTCACACGGCACAGGAGAGCATCCCGATGCAGCGGATGTTCGAGGATGGAACCTGCCGCGTCCGTCCCGGCTATTATACCCGGACGATTGCCTATCAGGACATCAATTACCAGTTGGCTCAGCAGGAGGACAAGACCGCCATCTTCGAGGAATGGTGCTCTTTCCTCAACTTCTTCGACAGCTCCATCCACTTTGAGCTGTCTTTCGTGAACACGGCCACCGACTCGGAAGATTTCGAGAAATCCATCCGTATTCCGTACCAGCAGGACGGTTTCGATGATGTGCGCGCCGAGTACAGTCAGATGCTTCGGCAGCAGCTTTCCAAAGGCAACAACGGCCTCACCAAAGCAAAATTCCTGACTTATGGCATTGAGGGCGAAAGCATGGCGCAGATCAAGCCCCGACTGGAGCACATTCAGAACGACCTGTTGAACAACTTCCACCGGCTCGGTGTGCAGGCAAAGCCGCTGGACGGCAAGGAGCGCCTGCGGCTCATGCACGGGATGCTGAACATGGATGGTTCCTCGAAGTTTCACTTCGACTGGAAAGACCTCGTGAAAAGCGGCCTGTCCGTAAAGGACGCCATCGCGCCGACGGCGCTGGCCTTTAAGAACAGCCGCACCTTCCAGATGGGCGGCATCTTCGGTGCGGTCAGCTTTTTGTCCATCACTGCCTCCGACCTGAGTGACCAGCTGCTGAAAGACTTCCTCGACATGGATTCCAGCCAGATCGTCACCATGCACATCCAGTCGGTTGACCAGAACAAGGCCATCAAAACCATTAAGCATACCATCACCGAACTCGATAAATCAAAGATTGAGGAGCAGAAAAAAGCAGTCCGCGCCGGGTACGATATGGACATTCTGCCGTCAGATTTGGCAACGTATGGCCGTGACGCCAAGGCTCTTTTGAAGGAGCTGCAAAGCCAGAACGAGCGTATGTTTCTCGTTACCTTTTTGGTGTTAAACACTGGGCGCACCGAGCAGGAGTTGGAAAACAATGTGTTTCAAGCTGTCAGTATCGCCCAGAAGCATAACTGTGAGCTGTGCCGCCTTGACTTCCAGCAGGAGCAGGGCCTTATGTCCTCTCTACCGCTGGCCGACTGCCAAATCGAGATACAGCGCGGCCTGACCACCAGCAGCACAGCCATCTTTGTGCCGTTCACCACGCAGGAGCTTTTCGATGGTGACAAGGAATCTCTGTACTACGGCCTGAATGCGTTATCGAACAATCTGATCATGGTGGATAGAAAAAAGTTGAAGAATCCCAACGGCCTGATTCTCGGCACTCCCGGCTCAGGCAAAAGCTTTGCAGCAAAACGCGAGATCTGCAATGCGTTCCTCGTGACAGACGATGATATTATTATCGCAGACCCGGAAGCCGAATACGCTCCGCTGGTGGAGCGTCTGCACGGACAGGTCATCCATATCAGCCCTGCCAGCACCCAGTACATCAACCCGCTGGACATCAACAGCAATTACAGCGAGGAGGACAATCCGCTGGCATTGAAAGCCGACTTTGTGCTTTCTCTCTGTGAACTGGTGGTGGGTGGCAAGGAGGGCTTGCAGCCTGTAGAAAAGACGGTCATCGACCGCTGCGTCCACACCATCTACCGCAGATATTTTGAGCACCCCATTCCCGAAAATATGCCGTTGCTGGAAGACCTCTACAATGCCCTGCTGACGCAGGAAGAGCCGGAGGCCCACCATGTGGCCGCCGCTCTGGAAATCTACGTCAAAGGTTCGCTGAACATCTTCAATCACCGTACCAATGTGGACATCCACAACCGCATCGTCTGCTTCGACATCAAGCAGCTCGGCAAGCAGCTCAAAAAGCTGGGTATGCTCATCGTGCAGGACGCTGTGTGGGGACGTGTGACCGCCAATCGTAATGCCGGAAAGTCTACACGATACTATATCGACGAATTCCATTTGCTCTTAAAAGAAGAGCAGACCGCAGCCTATAGCATCGAAATCTGGAAGCGTTTCCGCAAATGGGGCGGGATTCCCACGGGCCTGACCCAGAATTGCAAGGATTTGCTGTCCAGCCCCGAAGTCTCGAACATCTTCGAGAACAGCGACTTTGTGTATATGCTCAATCAGGCTAACGGCGACCGGCAGATCCTCGCCAAGCAGTTGAACATCTCGCCCCACCAGCTCTCCTACGTCACCCACAGCGGCTCCGGCGAGGGCCTGCTGTTCTATGGCAATACCATTCTGCCGTTTGTGGACCACTTCCCGCATGACCTTGAGCTGTACAAAATCATGACCACCAAACTTTCCGAGGTAACGGAGGCGGAAAAGCATGAGTGAAAAGCAGCCGAAGCTGAAATTTGAGGAGGATAAGGAGCGCACCGTCATACGCTCCCCGCCGAAAAAGTCCAAGGTAGAGCAGTCGCAGCCCAAAAAGCAAAAGCTCAAGCTGGAGGCCGACAAGGCCGCAGAAAAATCCCAGCACCTGCGTTTTGGCAAAGCAGACATCACCCCGGACGAAGCATCCCGCATGACCAAACAGCAGAAACGGGCCATGTATGCCGCTGCTGCCGCCCGGTCTGCGGCGCATCAGGAGGTTGACCAGTACGAGGAGGACAATGTAGGTACGCAGGCTCTCAACGAGGGCATGAAGGCTGAAGATGCCATCAGCGAATTTTCCAGACCCCGCTATTCCCGAAAGCTCAAGAAAAAAGCCAAGCTACATAAGAAGAAAGCTCCTGCCGCAAAATCCGCTGCATTCGGGCTGAACAAGGCTGAAACAGCCGAGGACTCTGGCAGAACAGCCAGCAGTGAGGGCGGCTCGAACTGGTTTTCCCGGTGGCGGCAGAAGAGGGACATCCAGAAACGCTATTACGTTGCGGCCCATTCTGGCGGCACAGCAGCCCAGACTGCGGGCGGACAGAAAGCGGCATCCAGCGGCACATCTGCTGTAAAGTCTGGTATGGAGCAGGCCATCGACAGGGGCAAGTCAGTGGTCAGCACCACCGTCAACGGCATTGCAAATTTTGCAAAGGGCAACGCGCACGCTTTAGTGGTCGTGGGCGTTTTTCTTATGCTTCTGCTGTTGGTCATGTCGGCCTTTTCGTCCTGCTCTATCCTCTTTTCCGGCACTACGCAGGTCAGCGGCCAGACCATCTACACAGCGGAAGACCGCGATATTCGTGGAGCAGAACAGGACTATAAGGATCTGGAGAAGGAGTTGGAAAAGAAAATCAAGCGTACCCTGCAAGACCACCCCGGCTATGACGAGTACCAATATCATCTGGACGAGATCACCCACGACCCGTGGCAGCTCACCTCGTTTCTGAGCACGTTGTACGACGACTACACCCGCAGTGAGGTGCAGGGCAAGCTAAAAGAAATCTTTGAGAAGCAGTACAAGCTCACAACATGGGTGGAGATTCAGACCCGCTACAAAACGGTCGTCATGATAGACCCGCTCACGCTGATGCCCTACACCGTGCAGGTGCCTTACGAATACAAAATCTTCCATACCAAGCTGGAAAACAAAGGATTGGAGGTGGTCATTCGGGAAGAGTTGACAGAAGACCAGTGGCGGCGCTATGAGATTTTCCAAGACACCAAGGGCGGCAGGCCGTACCTTTTTAATGGTGGTCTGCCCGCAGGCGGCTCGGATGGCTCTGGCGAAGCTGGCATTGACTACACCATCCCGGCAGAGGCGTTGACCGACGAAGAATTTTCCAAAATCTATAAGGAGGCGCAGAAATACATCGGCACGCCCTATGTATGGGGCGGCAGTTCACCGGAAACCGGTTTCGACTGCTCCGGCTATGTCTGCTGGGTCTACAATCAGGCTGGTTATGACGTCGGACGCACCACCGCCAATGGCCTGTGGAACAAGTGCCAGCACATCAGCGAGGCCGAAGCCAAGCCCGGTGATTTAGTTTTCTTCAAAGGAACGTATGATACCCCCGGGATGAGCCACGTCGGCATCTACCTCGGGAACGGCATGATGGTCAGTGCCGGCGACCCCATCAAATACGCCAACATCCATTCAAGCTACTGGCAAAAATATCTGGCCGGTTTTGGCCGGCTTTCAAAATGATTGGAGGAAAGTATGAGCGAAAAACTCGATAAGCTGCGCGCTTCTCTCGAAAAAGAGAAGGAGCGGCGCATCAAAATCAACAACCGCATCGAAAGTCTGGAGCGGCGGATTCAGGAAGCGGAAGCTGCCGAGGTCAACGAGATGGTGCGCAGTGCGCGTGTCACCCCGGAACAGCTTGCCGCTTTGCTGCGCCAGTCCGCCACCACCACCCCGACTCCGGCTGCGTTGTCTGCGGTCGGTGCTACCTTTAATAATAAGGAGGATTCCAACGATGAAGATGATGAGTAAGGTCTGCACTCTGCTGCTGTCCGCTGTTCTGTGCGTCGGTATGGCCGCACCTGCTTTCGCCTATGGCGGCGATACCGAAGAAGTGGAGCCGCCCGTCCTGACGGCCAGCACGGACGAAGAAGATGCCGTCACGGTCACGGACGAGGACTCCGGCGCGCTGACGCCGGAGGGCAATCTGACGCTGGTGGATGACTACCATACATCCTACTCCGATGGCTCCGGCCAGCAGTTTATCACGCTGGTCAGCAAGTCGGGCAACACGTTCTATCTGGTCATCGACCGGAACAGCAAGGGTGAGAATACCGTCCACTTTATGAATCTGGTGGACGAGTCTGACCTGCTCTCCCTGATGGACGATGAGGATGCCGAAGCCTACACTGCTGAAAAGGAAGCTGCGGCGCAGGCCGAGCTGGAACGCAAGCAGGCGGAGGAAGAAGCCAGAAAGGCCGAAGAAGCCGCAGCATCTGGTGCCGAGCAGCCGAAGGAAAATAAAGTCACGAAGTATGCTGCTACATTCTTAGGTGTGCTGGCTCTGGTCGGACTGGCTGCGGGCGGCGGCATCTACGCCTTTATGAAGCAGAAACAGAAAAAGCAGGCCGAAAAAGAAGCCCTTGACCCCGATGCAGATTACACCGAGGACAAGGGCGATTTCGAGATTCCTGTGGAGGATGATTCGGACGAGGATGCCGCAGAGGACACGCCGGACGAATGATTTTGTAGGCAGTAGTTGACGTCTTACACCGTCAAATTCGATAAAGCGTGATTTTCTTCCAGTTTTCAGGAAAACCCATTGCTCCGAGCAATTCTTCCTCTGAAACGTGCGAAGTAGAATTCAAAAACCCGTCGATTTCGGCAGCAAGAGCACGCTTGAAAACAAGGAATTCTTCCTTGGGCAGTAAGTAACGAAATGCTATCACAACTGCAAACAAATCGTTCTTGCCATGCTGATATAGGCTCTGTTCCTTTGTGATTTTCAACTTTGCATGAAGTACGGTATCAGGTATAGCGTCCTTAGAGCGATAAGAAAAAAGTCGTTCATTATGAGCGCAGACATTCCGAAATTTCGTCATCACAGAAAGAAACTGACCTAATTGTTTCTCGTTCACATGAGGAAAGTTTTTGCTCACCTTACTTTGCAAATCAGACTGGAAGAAAAAGTACATTTTAGAGAGTGTTCCAAATGTCAAAGCGTTTACCAGAACCCACAGAGGGACATTATGATAAGTATTACGCTGGTATGCTATGTAGGAGTGCTGCGTGGTCTGTGTCAGCTTTTGCAGATCATTTACTAATCTATCGATTCCTTGCTGGTGTTTTCGAGCATAGTTGTAGTTGGTCTTTGTCAGATAGGCACTCTGGGATTCACCATACTTCTCGGTAAAGTAATATGAGAGCAGCGAACGGATGTGACGCTCAATATGCAGCAGATAATGAAGGAACAACTCTCGCAGTGACTCATCAAATTCATATAGTGCCACGATTTCTCTAAAAGTCGTGCCACCTTTATATGTCTTCTGTGCCGGAATCCGAAACAGATGTTTGTACCCGCTGACAAGAGAATAATATCCGACCTGCTGCAATTTGCTAAGGGTCATTGATTCATTCTCAATTACGATACACTTTTCATCTCGTAATTTCACAAGTTGCTGCTCATATGTTAAAAACGGCTTCGGCATTTTTTATCCTCACATAATCTGTACTCTGCAAAAAAAGGAGGCTCCTATTGCTAGGAACCTCCTTCTAGGCTGTGGGCCTCGCAAGTATCCACAGCACGATCACTGCATATAGTATATGCTTGATTTGCCCAAAAGTCAACTGGTAATCGATAAAGTTACAATTATATTCAAAAAGTCAGGAGTTGATGTTTATTGTCCTACCGTTTAGTAATCACCGAAAAGCCCTCCGTCGCACAGGCTTACGCCAAAGTCCTTGGTGCGACAAACCGGAGCGACGGTTATCTGGAGGGCAGTGGCTACCTCGTCAGTTGGTGCGTCGGCCATCTGGTAGAGCTGGCTCCTCCCAATGTCTACGACGAAAAGTACGTCAAATGGAGCGTAGCCGACCTACCCATCCTGCCGGAAAAATGGCAGTACCTCGTATCCGATTCCACCAAGAAACAGTTCGGCATCCTCAAAAAGCTCATGCACCGTAAGGATGTTGAAAGCCTCATCTGTGCGACCGACGCCGGACGTGAGGGCGAGCTTATCTTCCGGCTGGTGTACCAGCAGGCCGGGTGCAAAAAGTCTTTTTCCCGCTTGTGGCTGTCCAGCATGGAGGACTCCGCCATTCGTGAGGGCTTTGCAAATCTGAAACCGTCAACTGAATACGATGCGCTGTACAATGCGGCGCTCTGCCGGGAACGCGCCGACTGGATTGTCGGCATCAACGTGACCCGGCTTTTTTCATGCCTGTACGGTCAACCTCTGGCGGTTGGCCGAGTCATGACGCCCACGCTGGCAATGACGGTCGTGCGCGAAGCTGCGATTTCTGCCTTCGTTCCCGAAAAATTTTATACGATTGCTCTGGCTCTGGACGGGGGTGGTACGGCATCCAGCAAGCGTTTTGCACAGAAAGACGATGCCGATGCTCTGCTTTCTGCCTGCCGAAAGGAGGCAAGCGTTGCTGTGCAGAAAGTGGAACGCAAGGGGAAAGTCGAAAATCCGCCATTGCTGTATGACCTGACCACCTTGCAGCGAGATGCCAACCGCCTGCTGGGATATTCGGCGCAGCAGACATTGGACTACGCGCAGAGTTTGTATGAAAAGAAACTCATTACTTATCCCCGAACCGACAGCCGCTTTCTGACCGAAGATATGGCGGTACCCCTGCCGGGACTGGTGACAGAGTCGGCCAGAGCCTTTGACGTAGAGGATGATGTTCCCATCCATGTGCAGCAGGTCATTGATGGCAGCAAAGTCACCGACCATCATGCGCTACTGCCTACCGCAAGCATGGCAAAAGCTGATCTGTCCGCTCTGCCTGCCGGGGAGCTGAGCATCCTGCGGCTCATCTCGGTACGGCTGTTCTGCGCTGTGGGTGAAGCTCATCGTTATGCCGAAACCACCCTCACCACCACCTGTGCAGGCGAAGAATTTACCGCCAAAGGCAAGGTAGTGCTGTCGGAGGGCTGGAAATCCATCGAGTACAAGCTGCTGGGCGACCTTCTCGGCAAAAAGAAGGAGGCGTTTGTCTTCCCGGATGTACAGGAGCAGAGTGAGTGCAGCATTTCCGGCGCAGAGCTGAAAGAGGGCAACACCTCACCACCGCACCACTTTACCGAAGATACGCTCCTGCACTCTATGGAGACTGCCAGCGCAGAGTCCATGCCGGAGGGCGTGGAGCGTCAGGGCATCGGCACCCCGGCCACTCGCGCTGCTACCATCGAAAAGCTGGTGGCAAAGGGCTTTCTGGAGCGCAAGGGCGATAAAAAGACCAAAGCACTGCTGCCTACCGATAAGGGAAAAGCCCTTATCACCGTGATGCCCGAAGAAATCCAGTCGGCAGACATGACCGCTGACTGGGAAACAAAGCTGCTGCTCATCGAGCGCGGTGAGATGGAGCCGAACGAATTTATGACAGAAATCAAAGATATGATCTCCTCGCTGGTGAACACCACCGAGGTCGTGAAGGGAGCAAATATGCTGATGAAGAACAAAGTTGCTGGTGTCTGCCCGAACTGTGGTAATTCTGTTGTGGAGCGAGAAAAGGGCTGGTTCTGCGAGAACCGCGAGTGCCGCTTTGCACTCTGGAAAGACAACGCCTACTTCAAGCGGCTGGGCAAGCATCTGGATGCCCGCATGGTAGACAAGCTGCTGCGGGATGGCCGGGTGCGTCTGAAGGACTGCAAGAGTCCCAAGGGCAAGACCTACAATGCCACGGTGCTATTGGCCGCAGAATCGGACGGCCACAGCAAATTCTCTCTGGAATTTGAGAATGGAGGCCACTGATGGAACAGGAAAAAGAAGCAGTATATCTTATCAACGGCGACAAATACCTGCATCTGCGCGAGAACGGTGCAGGCGTAGGCTTTGCCACCTACAAGCGCTTTACCGGGGAGCCTCTGGAAAGCGGCCAGATCTCCAAGCAGAACCTTCCGCCCGATGGCCGAAACGCCATCTCAGCGGCGCGAAATTGGTATCTGTTCGAGCTTTCGGACGATGAACGCAAGGCCATCCAGTTGGAGAGTGTCCAAATCCTCGAAAACATTCCGCAGGCAGGCATCGGCAGACGCCGTATCTGGGAACCGGAAACCATCCCGCCCGACATCCGGCTCATCAACGACAGCTATGACGACATTTACCGCATCCCGGGCGGCGGCGTGATTCAGGTTGACTATTCCGATGGCAGCAGCTATACGGCACGACTCGAACGACTGGATGACTACCATTTCAACCTCGGCGGCTTTGTTCCGTACCATATCTGCCAGTTTGCGGAAATCATGGAGCGTAACGGCTCCAGTGTTTACCCGGAGATTCAGACGCAGGACGAAATGGGGGCATGGGAGCTGGGCGGCAAAGGTTATATCGCCATTCAGTCCACCGACGAGGGTTGGGACTACACAATCTACCACAGCGATTATTCTGTGATGGACGGCGGTCAGCTCGATGCCCCGGAGCTGACCATCCAAGAAGCCCGGGAGCAGATTCTGGAAGCACACCACCTTGAGAAAGGGCGTCGGACGCTGCAGGACTACGACCTTGTTATGGACAAGGCCGCAGAAGCCGAGGAACTGGGGCTTTCCAACAAGCCTTCTACACTGGAAAAGCTGGCAGAGCTGACGAAATGCGATATGCCGGAGTGCAATCCCACCGGATGCAGGAAAGCGAGGAACGGCCATGAACTTTGACTACGAGGAGCTGACGCTGATGATGCTCTACACCCCCGGCACTCGGCTGGGGCTGATACAGGAGCTGCGGCTGATGCAGTGCTATCTGGCACCAGATGAAGTTGCCCTGCGGGAACTGTCTGAACGGGTCATTGAAAAGCTGAAGCTGCTGACCGATGCTGAGTTCGACGAAGTGGAATTTCCGCTCGACTAAATTTATCCATACTGATAGTATACATAGCACCTTGAATGTGTTAAAATTGTTATATAATTAGTTGCCTTGTGGTATTTCGGGTCATGACATCATCTGATAATTTTTGAGTGCGAGGAGTTTCACATGAAAAGAAGCGAGAAGGCCTTTCCCTTTGACGATTTCGAACTAACGGACTTCATGAAAACTGCATGGGAATGCGGTTGGTTCGACGACTTTTCAGATGAACATTTTTTAATCATGGCTCTTGAGAATCGTTTACATCAATTCAACTGGGAGTATCAATTTATTTCTAATACGGCTATAGATGTTTTTACTCCATTGCAACAAAATGGAAAAATAGATTTCAGACAATTCTCACATATATTTATTACAAACTTATCTATCAAACTTGCTGTCATGGAACGGAGGTTTGGAACAGATCAAATCAAAAACTTTATCGTCAATCAGCTTTCCGCAGGAAAAGCACATTACAATAACGACAGCTTCTTTCAAGCACTTTCAGAAGTTGAAATATTAAGTTTTTATTGTAGGCAAGATTGGGACGCGTTCACTTACGAGCCACACATTGGTATACACGGTGCCAATCCTGAAGCCAGATTTGAACGCACACTGATTTCGACTGATGGAGCCACTCGAGAAATTCAAGTAAATATCGAAGTTAAAACTCCTAAGTTTCCTATTCCTGAAAATCCAAGGCAGCGCGTTGCATTGCCGACTATTCTATTGTCTGAAACCGGACGACAGCAGATTCAAACTCTGTGCAACCAGTATGACATGAAGTGTTTGTTCCCACGCGTTACAAAATTAGTACAATTTATCAATAGCGCTGCTTCAAAATTTGAGGTTCCTAAAGAAAATCAATACAATCTGCTATATATCAACTGGTCTTACAGTGATTTTCCATCTGATGGTTTTTTGGAACCGTGGGTATTGCTTACGAATGAGCTAAATGGAATTTTAACGCATCGAGAAATCGGAATCAATCTTCCGTTTGATGATCCTATTCATCCAGACGCTTACGATAAAATATCAGCTATTATTGTATACTCTAGCTCTATTGACCAGTTGATGTTTTCGGATTTCAGGTATGTATGGCAAACATCTCCGTTGACAGCACAAAAGTTTCGAATGTTTGTATTAAATAAAGAGCTTGAAGAAAATGAACTATCCGGCAAATCGTCCGAGCTTTTTGAAATCACTGGGATGAAACCCAGTATTCCAGAAGAGGGAAAATGGCACACTCTTCTGGATTTTAACTGGGATAAATGTGGAACAGCGGAGCAAAAAAATAAAGATGCCCATTTTCAGCAAACACTTCATCAAATAATCGCACAAAACCCTTTGCTATAATTATGCATTGCGGGCAACCACAAAAACGGTTGCCCGCTCTTTTTATATCCTGAAACCGGAAGGAGGAAATAAATGTCCAAGAAAACCGAAGAATACCTCGCCCTTGCCAACCGCACGGCGAACAGTCTTTCCCAGCGCTGGGAACACTGGGCAGAATTCTTGATTACGGCTTCCCACCTGTATAAGTACAGCTTCCCGGAGCAACTCATGATCTACGCCCAGAGGCCCGATGCCACCGCCTGCGCCGAGTATGACATTTGGGTCAGCCGGATGAACCGCTATGTGCGCAAGGGTTCCAAGGGCATCGCCCTGCTGGATGAGTCCCGAGGATACCCGCGTCTGCGCTATGTTTTCGACGTATCGGACACGGGTGCTCGAGTAAATTCCCGTAGCCCTGACCTGTGGAGGCTCGACGACGAGTTGAAGCAGCCCGTGGCCGAAATGCTTGCCTCCCAGTATGGCATCCAGCACGAAAGTTTCGAGCAGCAGCTTGCGAACACCGCCGGGAAGCTGATCGACTTCTACTGGGAAAACAACTACGACGACATTCTCGGCATCCTTGACGGCTCCTATCTTATGAGCTATGATGATGCCACCAGAGAGGTGCAGTTCAAATCCGCCGCAACTATGGGTATCACCTATATGTTGCTGGAACGATGCGGATTTGACCCCGTAGACAAGTTTGATGAGAAGGATTTCCAAGCAGTCTACGATTTCACGACACCGGCTTCCGTGTACGCGCTCGGCACAGCGGTCAGCGATTGCAGCCGCGATATTCTGAGAAACATTGAGCGCACCGTTAAGGCCACCATCCGCCGCCATAACGCAGAAAGGAGTCAATATGAACATGACCAGCAAATTGAACTACACGAAAGTGGGAGACTATCAGCTCCCGAACCTGACCCTGCCTCAGTCGGAGATGCCGCTGGGCAAGTACGGCAGGCTGTGCCGGACGTACCTGATGCAGGAGCATCCGACGAAGTACAACGTGATGCTCCTGAACGGAACGCTGTACCCGCACCTGAACGAGGTGCAGCGGACGGCGGAGTTGTGGCTGGCACAGATAGAGCAGATGCCCGCCCCGAACAAGGAGACGAACCAAATGATGTGGGTGGGCCACATGAACGCCCTGAAGAACCAGATCGAGGAGAAGATTCGGGCGGAGTTGATCTACAGCTAAGTTTTCTGGATACTGCCATTCCCACCGAAGCAGAACAAATCAAGGCCATCGACCGAGCGGAGAACGAGAAATCGTCCTCCGCTTTTTCGTTGTCGCAGGCCGAGATTGAAAACGAACTTCGCCAGCATGGTACTGGCTTTATGGACGGAAAAAAGCGGGTCATGGAGCTGTATCAGACTCAGCCCGACCGCAAGCTCCGTGCCAAAGCACTGGCAAAGGAGTTCGGTACCGGCGGAAACTCTCACGACTATCTCGACGGCAGCAGCGGCTTCGTAACCCACGATTGGCGAGGCTTACAGTTTGAGCACTACCCCGACCACGGGAAAACGCTTCTCCGCTGGAATCAGGTCGAGCAGTACATTGATTTGATGATTCAGTCCGACCGCTATCTTACTGAAAACGAAAAGACGCTGCGTGCCGCCGTGCAGGAGGCCGAGCGGCAGCTTCCCATGCTGGACGATGCCGCTGCCACCGAATATTCTGCGCTGAAATCGCTGTACCGGAACACACTGGTCGGCTTTGAGCTGGGCGGCTTCTACCTGTTTTACGGTGAGGATGCCCATACCGTCTCACGGCTTCTGAACAACAGACTGCTCTCTCAGGAAAACGCCCTCGGAAAGGTCATTGTCTCCGGCTTTGTATCGGAGCGGTGGGCATCCGAAGCCCAAAAACTGTGGGCCGAGGGCTACAGCGTCTATCTGGCGGGATTAAACGAAGATGACACACACCACCATCAGACAAAGTTTCTGCGGGAAGAAGATTATCTGCCTCTGGGTACGCGAATCCAGCTTGATGGCAGAGAATTTATCGTGCAGCACGTCAATTCTGTCCTGCACTCTGTTACCCTGCAGGACGCAGAGATGCTCTACAATGGACACCCCGCCCTCCGGGAGGAATATCTGCCCCGCATCCGCGAACTGTATGAAGAACAGCAGCTCAACGCTCCCGCCGCTGTGCAGAAAACTTCCCCGGACTATAAGGTCGGCGATCATGTTGTGGTAGACCTGCCGACACAGACCATCGAAGGCACCGTCGGCTATGTCGGGGATACCGATGTGCGCATCGACCCGGAGAATGGCTATTCGTGGGAACACGAAGTGCTCAACAAGCAGCAGTTTGAGGAAGGGCTGCGGCAGGATGGGCCGGAGCAGGCCGAGGAAGATATACCAGAACCTGCTGGAAATTTCCGTATTACAGACGATGACCTTGGTGCTGGTGGCCCCAAGCAGAAGTATGCCCGGAACATCGAGGCTATCCGCACGCTGTTCAAACTGGAGCAAGAGCATCGTGGTGCCACCGCCGAGGAACAGCAAGTGCTTTCGCAGTACGTCGGCTGGGGTGGTCTGGCGGATGTCTTTGACCCCAGCAAGGAAAACTGGTCTGCTGAGTACACCGAGCTGAAAGACCTGCTCTCCGAAACGGAGTACACCGCAGCCCGGGAATCTACACTAAATGCGCACTTTACCAGCCCCACCATTATCCGTGCTATCTACGATGCAGTCGAGAAGATGGGCTTCCAGTTCGGCAACATTCTGGAGCCGAGCATGGGCGTCGGAAATTTCTTCGGTATGCTGCCCGAAAGCATGGCAGACAGCCGCCTGTACGGCGTGGAGCTGGACTCCATCACGGGCCGAATCGCAAAAATGCTGTACCCGCAGGCCGATATTACCGTTGCTGGCTTTGAGACCACTGACCGCAGGGATTTCTATGACCTTGCCGTCGGCAATATTCCTTTCGGCCAGTACAAGGTCAATGACAAGGCATACAACAAGCTGAACTTTTCTGTCCATAACTACTTTTTCGCCAAAGCCATCGACCAAGTACGTCCGGGCGGCATCATCGCCTTTGTGACCAGCCGCTTTACGCTGGACAGCAAAGACAGCTCCGCTCGCAAGTACATGGCCGAATGTGCTGACCTGCTGGGAGCTATCCGCTTGCCAAATAATGCGTTCAAGAAAAATGCTGGCACCGAAGTTGTTTCGGATATTATCTTCCTGCAAAAGCGTGACCATCCCATCGACCGTGAGCCGGACTGGGTGCAGCTTGGCCAGACAGAGGACGGCTTCACCCTCAACCGATATTTCGTTGACCACCCGGAAATGGTACTGGGGCAGCTCACTCTTGAAAGTACCCAGTACGGCCACGACCTGACCGTTGCTTCCATTGAGGGTATCAGCCTTGCAGACCAGCTCGCTGAAGCGGTGCATCACATTGATGGGCAGTATGCCGCAGTTGAGGCCATTGCCCCGGATGTGGCAGATGCAGACGTCGAGCGCAAGACACTGCCTGCCGACCCTACTGTTAAGAATTTCTCGTATACGGTGGTGAACGGAGAAGTTTACTACCGCGAAAACTCCATTATGGAGCAAATCGAGCTTTCCGACAACGCCAAAGGCCGCGTCGCGGGCATGGTTGAGCTGCAACAAATCGTCAACGAACTCATCGACCAGCAGTTGAACGACTTCCCGGATGCCGACATCAAGGCCACGCAGGCAAAACTGAACGATGCCTACGATGTCTTTACCGCAAAATACGGCCTTATCAACGACAAGAAAAATGCCCGACTTTTCGAGGATGATTCGTCCTATTATCTGCTCTGCTCACTGGAAAACTTGGATGAAAACAAGCAGCTCAAGTCCAAGGCCGATATGTTCACCAAGCGTACCATTCGTCCCGAGCACATCGTCACCCATGTAGACACTCCCAGCGAAGCACTGGCGGTATCCATCGGTGAGCACGGCAAGGTCGATTTGCCCTACATGGCGGAGCTACTGGGAACGCCAGGTGACTATGAGCGCATCACCACGGAGCTGTCTGGTGTCATTTTCAAAGATCCTGCGGCAGATGCCGATGACCCGGAATCAGGCTGGCAGACGGCAGACGAATACCTTTCCGGCGATGTGCGCGATAAGCTGCGCATGGCACAGCTTGCCGTGGAAAGCCACCCGGAGTTTAAGGTCAATGTGGATGCTCTGATCAAAGCACAGCCCAAAGACCTTGAAGCTTCTGAAATCGACGTCCGATTGGGCGCAACATGGCTCGACCCGGCCATCGTGCAGCAGTTTATGATGGAGACTTTTCAGCCGCCTTACCGCATCCGCTACAATAACGCCATTACCGTCCACTATTCGCCCTATACCTCTGAATGGCGCATCTCCGGCAAATCTGCTACCGGCTATGGCGACATCATGGCCACCGAGACTTTCGGCACCCGCAGCATCAACGCCTACAAAATCCTTGAAGATACGCTGAACCTTCGTGACAGCCGCGTTTATGATACCATTGAGGAGGACGGCAAGGAAAAGCGCGTTCTGAACCAGCACGAAACGACGCTGGCCCAGCAGAAGCAGCAGGCCATCAAGGACGCTTTTACGAGCTGGGTCTGGAAAGACCCGCAGCGCCGCGCCTTGCTGGTGAAGCAGTACAACGAGCTGTTCAACAGCAGCAGGCCACGCGAATACGATGGTTCTCACATCCATTTCGTGGGTATGAATCCGGAAATCAGCTTGCGGGAGCACCAGCGCAATGCCGTTGCCCATGTGCTGTATGGTCACAATACCCTTTTGGCGCACGAGGTCGGTGCTGGCAAAAGTTTCGAGATGGCTGCATCCGCAATGGAATCCAAGCGTCTGGGCCTGTGCCAGAAGAGTCTTTTCGTCGTGCCGAATCATCTGACCGAGCAGTGGGCCAGCGAGTTTCTCCGCCTGTACCCGAATGCCAAGCTCCTCGTCACCCGCAAGAAGGATTTTGAACCGGCGAACAGAAAGAAATTCTGCGCCCGCATTGCCACTGGTGACTACGATGCTGTCATCATCGGACACAGCCAATTTGAAAAAATCCCGCTGTCTAAAGAACGTCAGGAACGCCTGATTGAGGAGCAGATGGACGAAATCGAGGATGCCATTGCAGAGGCCAAAGAGCAGGACGGTGAGCACTTTACCGTAAAACAGCTCGAGAAAATGAGGAAAGGCTTGAAGCTGCGCCTGCAAAAACTGCAAGCGGCTGACCGCAAGGATGATGTCGTCACCTTTGAACAATTAGGCGTAGACAGACTTTTTGTGGATGAGAGTCAAAATTATAAGAACCTTTTCCTCTATACTAAGATGCGGAATGTTGCAGGCTTAGGCACGAGCGAAGCGCAGAAATCCTCGGATATGTTTGCAAAGTGCCGCTATCTGGACGAAATTACCGGTGGACGCGGCGTTATTTTTGCAACAGGAACGCCCATCAGCAACAGCATGACCGAGATGTACACTCTCATGCGCTACTTGCAGTACAACACCCTGCAAGAGAAAAAGTTGACCCATTTCGATGCGTGGGCGTCCACCTTTGGTGAGACGACCACCGCCATCGAGCTTGCACCGGAAGGCACCGGCTACCGTGCGCGCACACGATTCGCCAAATTTTTTAACTTGCCTGAGCTGATGGCGATGTTCAAGGAGTCTGCGGACATCAAGACCAGTGACCAGTTGCACCTGCCTGTACCCGAAGCAAAATTCGAGACGGTGGTGGTCAAGCCCTCGGAAATTCAGCAGGACATGGTGCAGGCTCTGAGCGAACGCGCCGCCAAGGTACACAGCGGCTGCGTTGACCCCGCGGTGGACAATATGCTGAAAATCACCTCGGACGGCCGCAAAATCGGCCTCGACCAAAGGCTGATGAACGATGCGCTGCCCGATGACCCTAACAGCAAGTTAAACGCCTGTGTGAGAAACGTGCTGAAAATTTGGGATGAGGGCAAGGAGCAGAAGCTGACGCAGTTAATTTTCTGCGATATGTCTACACCCAAGGGGGATGGCTCTTTCAACGTCTATGACGACATTCGTGCAAAATTGCACAACGCCGGTGTGCCTGAGCAGGAGATTGCTTTTATTCACAACGCAGACACGGAAGAGAAAAAAGCTACACTGTTTTCTAAAGTCCGCTCCGGCGATGTTCGGATTCTGCTCGGCAGCACGGCCAAGATGGGAGCTGGCACCAACGTCCAAACGCGGCTTGTGGCCGTGCATCATCTGGATGTAGGCTGGCGTCCGTCCGATATGACTCAGCGCAACGGTCGCATCATCCGCCAAGGCAACTTAAACAAGCAGGTCTACGTCTATAATTACGTCACGGAATCGACATTTGATGCCTACTTGTACCAGACCTTGGAGAACAAGCAGAAGTTTATCAGCCAGATCATGACGAGCAAATCTCCGGTACGTTCCTGCGATGATGTGGACGAACAGGTTTTATCTTACGCCGAGATAAAGGCTCTGTGCGCCGGCGACCCGCGCATCCGGGAAAAGATGGATTTGGACGTGCAGGTTTCCAAACTGAAAGTCCTGCGCGGCGATTTCCAGAACCAGAAGTATCGTCTGGAAGATAAGCTGCTGAAATATTACCCCGAAGAGATTCAGAAGCAGCAGTCCTGCATTGCAGCTTTGAAAAAGGACGCTCAAACCGCCGACGACCATCCGCAGGATAAGGAGAATTTCTGCGGCATGAGCATCAAGGGAATGGTGTTCGACGACAAAAAAGACGCAGGCGAACGGCTTCTTCTGGCACGGCAGGAAATGCCTAACGCCGACATGATGTTGCTGGGCAGCTACCGCGGCTTTGAGTTGAACATCCGATTTGACAGCTTCAAGAATGAACATCAAGCAGTTCTTAGAGCAGAACTGAGCTACCCGGTGTCGTTAGGCGATGATGCACGCGGCAATATCGTCCGTCTGGACAACGCCATCGACAATTTTGCCGACCGCATTGCTGACGCAGAAAACGCCCTGCAAAACCTTGAACAGCAGAAGCAGGCCGCAGAGATTGAAGTCGCAAAGCCCTTTGCACAGGAAGAGGAGCTGCAAGAAAAATCCGCCCGACTTGCGGAGTTGAATGCACTGCTGAACATCGACCATAAGCCGCAAAAGGATGTTCCTGAAGAAAAGGCAGAAGAAGCTGCTGCTCCGCGTCCGTCTGTACTGGCCGCATTGGAGGAAAAATCAAATCAGTCGGAACCCGTAAAGCCGTTCAAGAGCTTTCTGGATAAGGAGGAGCGATAATGTGAAAAAGAGAGAGCACCGCCTGTTCATTCGTGTGACCGATGAGGAGCGAAATCGTATTCTGGATAAGATGTACGGCATGGGCATCCACAGTCTGAGCGCCTATATCC
>OLGZ01000905.1_pt1 | contig 19955 bp, 17 predicted proteins | sample 1605981 | NCBI WGS metagenome assembly OLGZ01 (sample SAMN03283291) | human gut metagenome | biome: human-associated habitat; material: feces | host: Homo sapiens | place: Peru | collected 2012 | reverse complement strand
ATGCAAGAACGATTGCAACTATGCTATTGTCCGATGTAGACCTCAAGTCCTACACGGATACAGCATACCATAACGAAGAGTTAAAGTCACTAACAAGATACCGATTCGATAAGGTTCGTGAAAGAGCCAAGCTGAAGCAGTCAGTGTCCAGACTGGTCACGATTCTGTTTCCAGAACTGGAGAAGCTCGTTCCCTCTCTCCATATTGCTTCGGTTTATGCGCTCCTCAGTGAATATCCCGGTGCAAAACAGATTTCAGAAATTCATCTCACCAAGCTGACAAACCTTCTTGCGACAGCATCCAAGGGTCGTTATGGCAAAGATAAGGCTATCCAGATTCGAGATGCTGCCAGAACTTCCATTGGTTCCGTTATGCCTGCTAAATTTCTGGAACTGAAGCATACCATTAAACTCATTCGGGAACTCACCTCCGAGATTGATGAAATTGAAGTTTCTATTCAGAAAATCATGGATGAACTGAATCCACCGATTCTTTCTATTCCCGGTGTCGGTATCCAGTCAGCAGCCATGATTCTTGCTGAAATCGGTGATTTTTCCAACTTTGAATCTCCTGACAAAATCCTTGCTTACGCTGGCTGCTCTCCATCTACATACCAGTCCGGAAAACTTACAAACTGTTACGCTCACATGGAGAAGCGTGGTTCTCGTTATTTGCGATATGCCCTCTACAACGCAACCAAGTACGTCTGCCACTGGAATCCCGTCTTTGCTGAATATCTTGCCAAGAAACGTGCTGAAGGAAAGCACTACAATGTTGCCTTATCCCATGCCACGAAGAAACTTGTGCGGCTAATCTATGCCTTGCAGAAATCTGGCAAAGCATATCTTGTAGCTGCCTGATTCTCTCCAGAGCCTGAGCCAAATCCAAGAACAACTTAGCTGGCGCAGCGAACCCTTGACAAACCGAAGCATTCAAATGCTATTCTGTTTCTGCGAGGGTTGGCCGGGCTTGCTTTGCTATTCTCTCCGTCGCCCTCGCTGCATTGATTATGGCATTTGAATGCTGTTTGTCAGGGGCAGCGGTCGGCAGACGGATTTTTTCATTTTGGGGCTTGACTTTTAATAGTTAGTCTCTCAAAATACGCTCTTCCTTTCTATCGTACCTGAAAATTTGACTGAAATCAACTCCTTCGGGGGAGAAAATCTCCCACAAATCCAAATTTCATGGTATACTGTGCTTGGAGCCGTGTATGCTCCAAAGAGTGGAAGAAACCCTTCATTTCCCTGGAAGGAGTCTTGCTATGCTAGAAGATTACAGAAATGCGCTGCGTGCGGGCCAGCGTGCTTACCGTGCCTGCGTCGCGCGGGGGCAGTCGCCTTATCTGAAAGTCCTGGATGAGATCCTGAACGGTGTGGACATCGTGGCGCAGGAACCGCTGGGGCTGGTGGACATCCCTGCCGAGAGCATCGTGGGCACCAAGACCAGCGGCCGCCACACGGCGTTTGCCGCCAACTTCATGCCCCTGCTGGATGATGACACCGAGTTCGCCGCCAAGTGGTCGAACCTCTGCGATGCCCATCTGGAAGAGGGCATCCATACCCCCATCATCGCCTACGAATACCTCAACCGGTTCTATGTGCAGGAAGGCAACAAGCGGGTGTCCGTCCTCAAATATTATGAGGCTGTCACCGTCCCCGGCACCGTGACCCGGCTCATCCCGGCCCGGAATGACACGCTGGAAAATAAGATCTACTACGAATTTCTCGATTTTTACAAGCTGTCCAAGGTGAACAACGTCCGGTTCTCCAAACTGGGCGGCTATGCAAAATTGCAGACCCTGGTCTGCAAGGCGTCGGGCGAAGCCTGGACGGACGACGACCGGCTGAATTTTTCGTCGCTCTACACCATGTTCAGCCAGCAGTTCTATGCGCTGGGCGGTTCGGCGCTGGACCTGACGCCGGGTGACGCCCTGCTGGTCTACCTTTCGGTCTACCGCTATTCGGACGCCTGCCAGTCCACCCCGGCGCAGGTGCGGGAGAACCTCTCCAAGCTGTGGGATGAGATCAAGATCCTGACCGAGCCCCACGCGGTAACGCTCTCGCTGGAGCCGAACCCCGCCAGCGAGCCGCTGCTGAGCAAGCTGAACATCTTCAGCCAGAAGCCCAGCCAGCTCAAGGTGGTCTTCCTGCACGAATACGACGCCAAAACAAGCGCCTGGGTGCGCGGCCACGAGAAGGGCATCGAGGCCCTCAAGGCGGAATTTGGCGACCGGCTCGTCATCACCAACCGGGAAAATGTGTCCCCGGAGGTGGATGCGGAACAGATCCTGGAAGAAGTGGCCCACGACAATGCGGATGTGGTGTTCACCACCAGCATCCGGATGCGGCCTGCCTGCCTGAAGGTGGCGGCCCAGCACCCGAAGACAAAGATCCTGAACTGCTGCCTGAACACCCCGCACCCGCTGGTGCGCACCTACTACCCGCGCACCTTTGAGGTGAATTACCTGCTGGGGATGCTGGCGGGTATCCTATCCAAGACAGACCGGGTGGGCTATGTGGCCGCGAACCCGGTGTACGGCATCCCGGCGGCGGTCAACGCCTTTGCGCGCGGGATGCGGGCCGTCCGGCCGGACGGCCATGTGGTGCTCCGCTGGGCCTGTGTGCCGGTGGAGGGCCAGCCGCTGGATTTCTCCGACCGGGAGGACATCACCCTGTTCTACGCCCGCAGCAGCAATGAACCGGCGGACAGCAACCGCGACTTCGGCCTCTGCCGCCGCCTGCCGGACGGCAGCCTGAAGCCGGTGGCGCTGCCGGTGTGGAAGTGGGAGACCTTCTACATCGGCATCATCCGTTCGATCTTCAATGGCACCTGGGGCAGCGAGGCCAGCGGCAAGGCAGTCAACTACTGGTGGGGCCTGCAGAGCGATGCCGAGCGGGTGGACTATTATGAAGAGCTGGCCGGTGGCACCCGCCAGCTGCTGAACATCATCGAGGAGAACCTGCGCAAGCATGAGCTGGCCATCTTCCCGTCGGGCGGGCTGTATGCGCAGGGGCATGTGAAAATGGTGCCGCAGGGGGATACCTACACGCCCAAAGAGCTGATGGAAATGGACTGGCTGGGCGAATGCGTGGAAGGCGCACTGCCGCTGTACGAAGACCTCGACGTCAAAACGCGCGGCCTGATGGAGATCAATGGTCTGGGCAGCCTGAAAGGGATGCCGCTGTAACGAGCAAAAAATTCAACAGAATGGAGCATTGCGGACGTGAAGATACTTGCGATTTCGGATACCCCCTCCAAAGCACTGTGGGATTACTGCACACGGGAGCGGCTGCAGGGGATCGACCTGATCCTTTCCTGCGGCGACCTGCCCAAGAAATACCTGGAATATCTGACGAATTTCACCTCGGCCCCGATCTTATACGTACACGGCAACCATGACGGCAGCTACCGCCACGGCGAGCCAGGCGGCTGCATCTGCGTGGACGATGAGGTCTACGTCTGGAAAGGGCTGCGCATCATGGGGCTGGGCGGCTGCATCCGCTACAACCGGGACGAAGATGCCTACCAGTACACCGAGTGGGAGATGCGCCGCCGGGTGCGGAAGCTCTGGTTCAAGGCCCACCGTGCGGGCGGCATCGACCTGCTGCTGACCCATGCCCCGGCAGGCGGTCTGAACGATGGCTTCGACAAGGCCCACAAGGGGTTCGACTGCTTCAACGACCTGCTGGAAGAGTACCAGCCCAGGTGGTTCGTGCACGGCCATATCCACCTGAATTATGATGCAAAGCTGCCCCGCGTATGCAGCCGCGGCTGCACGACGGTCATCAATGCGACCGAGCGGTATGAGTTCGAGATCCCGGACCCGGACCCGAAAGCCCGGCACAAATTTTTCTGGAAAAATCCCGCCTTCCCGACGGAAGAATGAAAAAGGAGAAGCCCTATGGAACAAACGGAACGACTGGCCCGCCTTGACGCATTGCAAAAGAAACTCTATGCCTATGCCTGCGCGGAGAATTCCCTCTATCTGGACGCCGTGACGGTGGCCCCGAAGAACACCGCCGAGGGCCGGGGCGTGGCTCTCGGCATCCTGGCCGGAGAGCACCAGAAGCTGATGACCGACCCGGAGACGAAGCGTCTGCTGGACGAACTGGCTGCGGCGTCCGGCTCGCTCGATGCTCTCCACAAGCGCGAGGTGGAGCTGCTGCGCCGCGAGAGCGGGAAACTGGCCCGCATCCCGGCGGACGAGTATATGGCCTACACCGAGCTGACCAACCGCGCCAGCGATGTCTGGCACAAGGCCAAGGAGAACGATGATTTTGCTTCGTTCTGCCCCGTTTTGCAGGAGCTTGTGGATTACAACCGGAAATTTGCTGGCTACTACGATGCAGCCAAGGCTCCCTACGACGCCTTGCTGAACGAGTATGAGCGCGGGGTGGACACCCGGCAGCTGGACGCCTTCTTTGAGACGCTGCGGGACGGCATCGTGCCGCTTGTCCGGGCCATCGGCGAGAAGCCCCCGGTCGATGACAGCTTCCTGCATCTGGAATATCCGGTGGAGCAGCAGAAGGCCTTTGCCGACTACATCATGGAGGTCATGGGCATCGACCGCGGCCACTGCGGCCTTGGCGAGACCGAGCACCCCTTCACGCTGGAGTTCAACAACAAGGATGTCCGCATCACCACCCATTACGACCTGCACAACATGGCCTCGTCGATGTACTCTGTTCTCCATGAGGGCGGCCATGCGCTGTACGAGCTGGGCATCCGGGACGACTTGCAGTACACCTGCCTGGCCGGCGGCGTCAGCATGGGCGTCCACGAGAGCCAGTCCCGCTTTTACGAGAACCTCATCGGTCGTTCCCGCGCGTTCCTTGAGGCCATCTACCCCAGGGTGCAGGCGTTCTTCCCGGAGCAGCTGGGCGGGGTGAGCGCCGAGCAGTTCTACCGGGCCGTGAACAAGGTGGAGCCGAGCCTCATCCGCACCGAGTCGGACGAGCTGACCTACTGCCTGCATATCATGGTGCGGTACGAGATCGAAAAACAGCTCATCGGCGGTACGCTGCGGGCAGAGGAAGTCCCGGCCGAGTGGGCCCGCCTGTATCGGGAATATCTGGGCGTGGAGGTCCCCAATGACCGGGAGGGCTGCCTGCAGGACAGCCACTGGTCCGGCGGCTCTTTCGGTTACTTCCCGTCGTACGCGCTGGGCAATGCTTACGGCGCGCAGATGCTTCGCAGGATGGAGCAGGCGTTCGATGTGTTCGGGCAGGTGGCAAAGGGCGACCTCTCCGGCGTGACCGGCTGGCTGCGGGAGCATGTGCACCAGTACGGCCAGCTGCTGGAACCGGCCGACGTGGTCCGGAATGCCTGCGGCATCCTTGACCCGCAGGTGTACCTCGATTACCTGACCCGAAAGTACACAGAGCTGTACGCGCTGTAAGCTGTAAAAAACAAACACAAAAGCGGCACCGGATGCAGTTCCGATGCCGCTTTGTTGTTTCACAGTGGAGCCATCACAGTTGTGGGAACGGATGGGACACAGCCGCTCAGAGAGGGAGCTTGCCGCTGACTTTGTTCACGACGTAGTAAGCAGCTTCCTCTTCTGGCTTGATATACACCTTGCAGGACTGGACGCCGACCTTGTGGGTCAGGCGGTAATCGGCCTTGGCACGGTCCACCAGATCGGTGATGTTGTACTGTTTGCCGCCGTGCTCAACGTAGACTTCCGGTGCCAGCGGCGGACGACCGCGATGCGCCGTTTTGCCGGTCTTGGCAGTGGTTTTGGCGGCCTTGTCCGCTTTGGCCGTCTTACGCGCAGTCTTTTCCACAGCAGGAGCGTCTGCGGCGGTGGAGACAACGTTTTTTTTCTCAGACATGGATTCAACCTTCTTTCTCAAAAATCTCTGCGCTGTACACAGCGCTGGATGACCCCAATGAAAAGAATCGATTTCAAACGGTCACATATAATTATATAATAGTGACTTCGGAATCATTTGTAAAGAGGTTTTTCGAAAATAGGTCTGATTTCAGCAAGAATCTGCGTAAGAATCTGAAAAAGAATTACTCTTTGCATAGCTCTTCGGCACGGCGGACGATGGGGGAAAGCAGCGAAGAATCCCAATCTTCCGCAAGGACAAATAGATCGTCACAGATCTCCTTCCGGATGCGGTCGGTGCTGCGCCGCTGGGCAAGTGTGAACAGCGCAGCCAGGAGCCGCAGCTTCAGGGTGCGAAGCTCCTCCGGTGCATCCCACAGCCGGGCCAGGTCGTAGTTGTCGGTGTTGCCGCAGCGCATGGTGCAGGTGGCGCAGTTGGGTGCGACCCGGTGCTTCTCGGTCTCGACGATGTCCTGCATCCGGCGCAGAGCGTCCTCGGCGGCATCTGCCCTGGCCGCCTGCCGCAGCCCGGCGGCCAGAACGTGGTCGGTGTCTTCGGTCTTCGGTTCATTGACGGTGGCGCGCGCCAGCCCGATCAGCGCGCCCAGCAAGCGGTCCCGCTGGCGCTGTGCAGCCGTCGCAGGAGCAGAAAGCAGTGAATCCATAGATCCTCCTTTTGATCGGGAAATTCTCCCCGGAATGGTGCATTCAGTTTCGTCTGGGTACAGCACAGACGGAAACGCCTCTCTTTTTCGTTTTTGAACGATATTATTCGTAGTCGATGGGCAGGGTGGGCAGGCCGTTGAGCTCCAGCTCGGCGGTGTGCCCGGCGATGTACTGGTAGTAGCCCTGGGCGGCGATCATTGCGCCGTTGTCGCCGCAGAACTTGAGCTCCGGCAGGTAGACTTTGGCACCCAGCTTCTGTGCGCCGTCGTTGACGAGCTGGCGCAGCCGACCATTGGCTGCGACGCCGCCCGCCAGGCAGACTTGCTTCGCTCCGGTGTCGGCTGCGGCCAGGAGCAGCTTTTCGGCCAGGATGCCTGCGATGCGCTCCTGAAAGCTGGCGGCAAGGTCGGGCACGTTGATTTCCTCGCCCTTCATCTGGGCCTTGTTCACCTCGTTCAGCACAGCGGTCTTCAGGCCGGAGAAGCTGACGTTGTATTTGCCGTCCACATGGGGCACCGGCAGGCGGTAGGCTTTGGGGTCGCCGGTCTTGGCAGCGTTGGCAACGCTCGGCCCGCCGGGGTAGGGCAGACCCAGCGTCCGCGCTACCTTGTCAAAGGCTTCGCCCGCCGCATCGTCCACGGTGTGGCCGAGGATGTGGTAATGGGTGTAGTCCTGCACTTCCACGATGTGGCTGTGGCCGCCGGAGGCCACCAGGCAGAGGAAGGGTGGCTTGAGTTCCGGGTGGGTGAGGTAGAGCGCCGCGATGTGGCCACGCAGATGATGCACCGGCACCAGCGGCTTGTTGGCCGAGTAGGCCAGCCCCTTGGCGAAATTCACGCCCACGAGCACGGCCCCGATGAGGCCGGGCGCAAAGGTGACGGCCACGGCGTCCACGTCGTCGATGGTTTTGCCGGCATCCAGCAGGGCCTTTTTCACGGTGGCGCTGATGAACTCGCAGTGGCGGCGGCTGGCGATCTCCGGCACGACGCCGCCGTACAGCGCCTGTTCTTTTACGCTGGTGGAGATGACGTTGCTCAGCAGATGCCGGCCATCCTCCACCAGAGCTGCGGCGGTCTCGTCGCAGGTGGATTCGATTCCTAAAACGATCATAGTATCAATGGGCCTCCAGCCAGTTTTTGCCGGTGTGCACGTCGGTGCTCAGGGGCACGGCGTACTGCACACAGCCTTCCATCTCTTCCCGCAGGATGGCGGCGGCCTTTTCGGCCTCGGCCTCCGGTGCCTCCACGATGAGTTCATCGTGGACGGTCAGAATGAGACGGCTTTCCATTTTCTCGTCCCGCAGACGCCGCCAGACCCGCACCATGGCCAGCTTGATGACGTCGGCAGCCGTGCCCTGGATGGGCGTGTTGCGGGCCATCCGCTCGCCGCTGGCCCGGATGTTCCGGTTGGCACTGGTCAGCTCCGGCAGGGCGCGGCGGCGTCCGAACAGGGTGGAGACGTAGCCGCATGCCCGCGCGTCGGCGATGGTCTTGTCCATGTAGCCGCTTACCTTGGGGAACGCGGCCAGATAGTTTTTGAGGAAGGCGTCTGCCTCTTTGACGGAGACGCCGATGTCCTTCGAGAGGCTGTAAGCGCCCTTGCCGTACATGATGCCGAAGTTGATGGCCTTGGCCGAAGAACGGATGCGGGGCGTGACGGCCTCCAGCGGCAGGTTGTAGATCTTGGCGGCGGTGGAGCGGTGGATGTCCTCTCCGCTGCGGAAGGCCTGCTGCATGTGCTCGTCGCCGGTGATGTGGGCGAGGATGCGCAGCTCGATCTGGCTGTAATCGGCATCCACCAGCACACAGCCGGGCTTTGCGATGAAGTAGGCCCGCAGCTGGCTGCCCAGCTCAGTGCGGATGGGGATGTTCTGCAGGTTGGGGTTGTCGGAAGAGAGACGACCGGTGCGGGCTTCGGTCTGGTTGAAGCGGGTGTGGATGCGGCCGTCCTCCGCGATGACCTTCAGCAGGCCCTCCACATAGGTGGAGTTCAGCTTCTGGTAGGCGCGATACTGCAAAATGTCCTCGACTAGCGGGTAATCCCGCAGGGATTCCAGCGTCTCGGCGTCGGTAGACCAGCCGCGCTGGGTCTTTTTGCCGTGGGGCAGGCCCATGGTATCGAAGAGCATCTCGCCCAGCTGCTTGGGGCTGTTGGGGTTGAAGCTGGTGCTGCCGGTCTCCATCTGGATGCGGGCCAGCACCTCCGAAAGTTCGCTGCGCATCCGCAGGCCGAACGCCTCAATGCCGTCCCGGTCCACCAGGATGCCGGTGCGGGTCATGTCGGCCAGCACCTGAGCCAGCGGGAACTCGATGTCATTGTACAGCGCATCCTCGTCCCGCGCGGTGATCTCAGCCTTCATCCGGGCAAAAAGGTCGGCCAGCGAACCGGCATCGGGCCAGGCCTCACAGGTGAACGCGGCCTGTGCCTTGTAGCTCGTCAGCAGCTCGGAGACCTGATACTTCGAAGCTGAGGCGTCCAGCAGGTAGGCGGCCAGCTTGCCGTCCCACACGATGCGGCTGCCCCAGCCGCCGTGGGCCATGGCCAGCGCGTAGAGCGGGGCGGAGTCGAAGACGTCCAGCGTCACGGCGGGGTCATCCAGCAGGCGGACCAGCGCCTCGTCCGACAGGGGATAGACGGTGGTGTCCTGCACGGCATACCAGGCTTCCGGCTGAAGCACGACGTTTTTCGTGCCCTGCTTGCCGGTCACTGCAGGGCGCGCGGCCAGCAGGTAATGCCCGGACGGCGTCAGGGGCAGGACATCCACGCTGCCCTCCACGGCGGGCACCGTCTCCGGGTCGGCCGCCGGGGCGACGCCGTCCAGCCCGAACCGGGGGATGAGGGAGTGAATCTCCAACTCCTGCAGGAGCTTCACGGCAGCGGCCTTGTTGCCCTCGCCCACCTTGTAAGCGCCCTCGGCGGTGTCGATGGGCGCATCGGTGCGGATGGTGCCCAGCAGATGGCTCAGCTCTGCATCGGCCTTGCATTCCAGCAGATGCTCCCGCTGCTTGGGCTTGATGGTCTTGTCGTCGATGTTGGCATACACGTTTTCCAGTGTGCCGAACTTCTGCACCAGCGCGAGAGCGGTCTTTTCGCCGATGCCCCGCACACCGGGGATGTTGTCGGACGTGTCGCCCATCAGGCTCTTCACCTCGATGAGCTGCCGGGGCTGGATGCCGTATTTTTCCTCAATGGCGGCCACATCCATGGCCACGGTCTTGCTGCGGCCCATGGCGGTGGTGGCCAGCAGGACCGTGGTGCTCTCGCTCACCAGCTGCAGGCTGTCGCGGTCTCCGGTGGCCAGAAAGCAGTCGTCCTTGCGGGCGTCGCAGGCTGCGGCCAGGGTGCCCAGGATGTCGTCGGCTTCCCAGCCCTCGGCTGTCACTTCCCGGTAGCCCAGGTCGGCCAGCAGCTCCTTCAGAACCGGCATCTGCTGCGCCAGCTCTTCGGGCATCCCATGGCGGGTGGCTTTGTAGCCATCGTACATCTTGTGGCGGAAGGTGGGGGCTTTGAGGTCGAACGCGACGGCGACCTCGTCCGGGTCGCACTCCTTGAGCAGGGAGAGCAGAATATTCAGAAAACCATAAATGGCGTTGGTATAGCGGCCGTCCTTGGTGGTCAGCAGCTTGATGCCGAAAAAGGCACGGTTCGCGATGCTGTTGCCGTCAATGACCAGTAAACGCATAGGCTTTGATCCTCCGTAACATAATTTCACATCTTATAGTATAGCACAAAGCGGAGGATATCGGAGGATTTTTTGAAAATTTTTGATGTAGAACTCCCTTCGTCATCGCTTGCGCGATGCCACCTCCCTCTAAGAGGGAGGCATTTGCAGCAGACCGCCACGCGAAGGCCCCCTCACTGAGGGGGCTGGCACAGCGCAGCCGTGACTGGGGGAGTTTTCGCCTCACGCCTCGATCCGGATCGCGCTCACCGGGCAGGTCTGGGCAGCGTCCACCGCCTGGGGCACTGCCTCGGCGGGAATCTCACCCAGAAGGGCCACGGCCAGGGTGCCCTCCATCGTGAATACCTCCGGGCAGAGCCCTGCACACTGGGTGCAGCCGATGCAGAGGTCCGGGTCAACGAATGCTTTCATGGAATGCTCCTCCTTCCAATTTGGGATGCTGCTAGTTTTCCCGCCGGGGCGTGGAAATATCCCTATGCTTTTCGGTGCAAGTATGGTACAATAGGCTGAGACTTTCCGGGAGGATGAAACGATGAACATTCAGATCTTCGGCACGAACAAGTGCTTCGATACCAAAAAGGCCCAGCGCTATTTTAAGGAGCGGGGCGTCCGGTTCCAGATGATCGACCTGAAGGAAAAAGGCATGAGCCGGGGCGAATTTGAGAACGTGTCCCGCGCGCTGGGCGGCTGGGAAAAGCTGGTGGACCCGGCGGCGAAGGACAAGCAGACCCTTGCGCTGCTGGACGCTCTGGTGGACTGGCAGAAGGAGGACAAGCTGTTCGAGAACCAGCAGCTGTTCAAAACGCCCATCGTCCGCAACGGGCGGCAGGCCACCGTGGGCTATCAGCCCGATGTCTGGAAGAGCTGGGAATAATACGCGCTTTCACAAAAAATCCACGCGCCGGATTTTGCACTTTGGGGCGAATCGTGGTATACTAAAACACAGTGTGGCCCCTACGATATCCAATTAGGAGACGAATAGAATATGAAAACCTATATGACCCCGGAAGAACACGCCCGGCTCCACCGCCGCCGCGCCCGGCAGGCACTGGGCCTGCTGGTGGCGGTGCTGGTGCTGGTGGGTGCCGTGACCGTGGTGCGCGCCGGTGTGCGCACCGTGGCAAACCTGTTCGACGATACCCAGCAGCGGCAGGAGTATGAGGACAAGCTCGAAGGCCTGGTCTTGTTCGACCCCGTTCCCTTTGACGGCATCGAGAACATCGACGACCTGACCCTGCGCGAAGCGGCGGTCTGGGGCTGCGTGTACAGCATCCAGGAGACCCAGGGCGGCTTCGACAACTACAACACCGACCCCGACACCGAGCAGCTTCTGCTTCCCTCGGTGGATGTGGACGCCTATCTGGCCAAGCTCGTGGGCCCCAGCTTCAAGATGACCCACAAGAGCTTTGAGATGGATGATATGACCGTCGAATTTGACGAGACGACCCAGTGCTACAAGATCCCGGTCACGGGCAGCGTGGGCACCTACCGCGCCACCGTCACCCGGCTGTTCAAGAAGGACGGTCTGCTCCATGTCACGGTGGGCTATATCCCCACCCAGAGCGCGGATGACAGCATCCTGAATGCGGCCTCCGATACGCCCACCAAATATATGGACTATCTGTTCAGCCGCCAGAGCGGCAGCTGGTATCTGACCGGACTGACCGACAGCGAGACCAAGCCCGAAAGCACCGCGTCGTCGGCTGCCGCTGAGCCGATGCCGCTGGCGGACAGCGAGGTGCAGGACGCCATCCTCGCCACAGCGGGCGACTCCGCTGCTGCCAGCGAAGCGGCTTCCGGGGAAGCAGCCCCCGCTTCAGAGCCTGCCGACAGCACTGCCGCCGAGAGCAGCGCAGCCGATGCCGACAGCGCTGCCGCCAGTGAAGCAGCATCGCAGAGCGCGGCAGGGTAAGAAGACAGAATAGAAAAGCAGAGTCCCCGCCTTGAGAGGAAGTTCCTCTCGTGGCGGGGACTTTTTTGCTTGTCAGTTATAGTTTGGATAGGTCTTCCAGCAGGGCCAGCGCAATGGGTTTGACACGCATGGAGCAGGAATTGAACAATTCCACCACGCGGTCATTGGCATAGTCTTTACGTGCGATTTCGGTGTTGGTCAGGATCTCAGCCAGCTCTGTATCCAATTCCGTACAGATATTGGAGAGTGTTTCCAAGGTGGGATATACGCGGCCATTTTCTATTTTGGACAGATAGACCACCGAAATGCCGACCTGCTCGGCCAGCTTTTCCTGCGTGATGTTCCGCTCCTGTCGTTTGGTTTGAATGCGTTTGCCGATTGTAGCATAGTCAATCATAGAAGTTGACCTCCTGTATGTATCTTATACTGACAATACAGGATTAAACTGAAAGGATAATAATTTAATAGATTAACTTGACTTGACAAAACAATACGCCTATAATGAGATCAAACAGGAGAAAATGGTTTTCTCCAAATGCTTTGGAATCACAAAATCAGTGAAGGAGTGAAATCTTATGCGTTTGAATCCTCGTTCTCTGCGGGTGCTCTCGGCCAGCGTCGTGCTTGCGGCCGTTCTGCTCACGGGCTGCGGCGGCAATGAGACCCCGGAGGCTCCCAGCAACGCAAACAAGCCTGCATCCAGCAGCACCACGCAAAATCCTTCCAGCAAGCCGAATAACGGCGCGGCTAGCTCCAGCAGCTCTTCCAGCTCTAGCTCCAGCTCTTCCTCGTCGTCCAGCGCTTCGTCGGAACCTCAGGAACCGGAACAGACAAATGGAATCAAGTGGAAGTATACCAAAACTGGCACCTCTACGGCAAAACTGACCGGCTACGATGCGTCCGGTGAAAAAGTCCCCACTGGTGTGGTAAAACTGCCCGCAAAGGTGGATGGTTACACCATCACGGAAATTGGTTTAGGTGCCTTTAAGGGAAATGGTGATATTACCGGAATTATTTTCCCGGAAACTGTTACAACGATTGATTCGGAGGCTTTCAGAAATTGCAGGAACCTTGAGCAGGTTCAGTTCACGAAAAATCTGACCAAAATCGGTGTACAGGCTTTTAATAACGATGCACTTGTGGAACTGGTATTCCCGCAGGATGCAGTAGCAATAGATGGACGTGCTTTTGAGGGAAACAAGTCACTCGAAAGCGTTGAAATCAAGGGAAAAGCAACTTTTGGTGCGTACGCCTTCAATGAGTGCACCAGTCTGAGGACGGTTGTACTGGGCGATGCGACGACAGAACTTTCCTTTGCGATGTTTTTAAAGTGTACTGCGCTCAAGTCAATCACGCTTCCTCAGAAATTAAAAGTGATTGGAAACGGCGTTTTCTCTGGCTGTACTGCGCTTGCAAATATTTCCATTCCGGAAAGTGTAAATGATATCGGACACTCTGCATTTTATGGCTGTACTTCTCTTTACTCCATTGTACTTCCGAAAAACGTAACAGAAATCAAGAGTGGCACTTTTTCGGGTTGTTCTTCGCTGACGTCTGTTAAAATGCAGGGTGATGTAACTTCGATTGGAGATAGCGGATTTTACGGTTGTAAATCGCTGTATGATATTACACTTCCGGACAGTCTGACAAGCATTGGTTCATCTGTGTTTACCCAATGCACGGCACTGGAAACGATTGAAATTCCGCAGAAGGTAACAGCGCTTCCGCAGAGTGCGTTTAGTGGATGTACCTCTCTGCGCAACGTAAAAATGCAAAAAGGTCTGCGGACGATTGGACAGTACGCATTTTCTGGATGCACTGGACTGCGCAAAATTGCTCTTCCGGAAGGAGCGACGACGATTGCAAAGGGCGCATTTGCAAACGATACTGGACTGAAGTATATTTACATTCCCCAGTCGTTGACGAGCATTGAAGATAGTGCATTTTTCAGATGCACCAATTTGACCGATGTTTACTATGGCGGCAATGAAAACAGCTGGAATGCTATCACCATTTATGGTGGACAGAATGCGTCTGGTTCCAACGGATATATTGTCAGTGCAAAACGGCATGACAATGCAAAAGCCACCGATTTGAATCGCGTAATTTAACCCAAAACAAAAATCACCCCCGGTCTGGGACGTTTTACGCGTCTCAAGCCGGGGTGATTGTATTTTATGAGCCTTACTTCAAATCAAACCGCACAATGACCAGCCGATACCACAGATACGGCACCATGTTCCAGATCATCCACAGTTCCATCAGGATGTAGTTGGGCAGGTCTTTCAGGCGGAAGGGGCGCTTGCCGAGCTGGCCGGAGCGGAGCAGGGCAAAGGCTTCGTGCATCCCCTTGTCCCAGGCCTCACCAAAGCCCTGCTTGTGGAATTTGTAGCACTTGAGCAGGTAGCCCAGCGCCAGCGGGATGAAGTTGAGCAGGAGCATGAGCAGCGGCTCGTTCTTGAGCGGGAGCAGGATGCTGTTGCGGCCGCTCTGCTGGCTCTTGAAGGCATTGTACTTGACAGCACCGGTGCTGGCACCGCAGATGTGGTAGCATTTGGCCGCAGGGCAGAGCACGTTTTTATAGCCTGCGTTGTTGGCGCGCCAGCTGAGGTCCACGTCTTCGAAATAGGTGAAAAAGTTTTCGTCGAAGCCGCCGATCTCGTCCAGGATGCTCTTGCGGTAGAGCGAAGCGCCGCCGCAGGCCGAGAAGATGCGCTTCGTTCGGGTGTAGCGGCTGGCCCGGCGGCCATCGCCGGTCTTGCAGGCAAAGCCCATCCAGGTGACGTAGTCCCCGGCGTCGTCGGCCAGTTCGCGGTCGAAGTGACGGATCATCAGGCTCTGCACCGCGAAGATCCGGGGGTCGGTCTCGGCGGTGCGGAGAAGCTCCGCCAGCCACTGCGGTTCGGCGAAGGCGTCGTTGTTGAAGAGCACCACAAACTCGCTCTTGGCGCGGGCGATGCCCTGATTGACCGCATGGGAGAAGCCGGTGTTGCGGCCGTTTTCGATGAGGGTGAAGTTCGGGCGGGTGCAATAGCTGCGGGCCTGCTCCAGACTTTCGTCGGTGGAGCCGTTGTCCACGACGATGAGTTCAAAATTCTGTTCGGTCTGGGCATAGATGGACTCGATGGAGTCCCTGAGCCAGCCCTTGCCGTTGATGTTGGGGATGACGATGGTTGCTTTCATATCTACCTGCTCCTGCAAAGTTTCGGTTTCGTTGGTCCTGCTTGAAAGTATACCATAATCTGCACAAAAAGAAAACGGAAAGAAAAAACAGACTTTTGTACGAAAACTACAATGGACAAAAGTGCCTTTTGTGCAATCTGCTCCTGAATTGTGACCAAAGCGTGTAAAAAATGAGAAAAAAGCCGAGCAACTGTTTACAAAAGAGTAACAGACTGGTATACTTTACGGCAGTGAATAACGACGCGATTCAAGGGAGATGGAACAACGTGGAAACTGCACCGCATCACGCATGGAAAAAACTGTCGGCGCTGCTCATGACGCTGGCGCTGATGATGACGCTTCTGCCTGCGGCTCTGGCCGTGGACTTAAACGTTGACGCCGGGTTCTACTTCAAACAGAGCCGGGGCGGCACCTGCACACTGGCTTCGGCCGCGATGATGCTGCGCCGCCGCGCTTACTTCGATGGTCTGGACGGCTGGGTCGATGTGACCGAGAACAGCATCAAGAGCACGGCGTGGGCCGGCGGCCTGTCCCACAGTTTTACATACAATGCGATGCACGTTGGCTACGCCACCCTTCCTTCCGGCAAGGCGGCCAAGACCGAAGCCCTCATCCGGATCTTGCAGGAGCACCCGGAGGGCATCGTCCTGTATGACCGCAGCCAGCCCCACGCGGTGCTGCTGACCGACTACACGGACGGCGTCTTCTACTGCTCAGACCCGGCGAACGGCGTCTCTGCGGGCCGTGTGCCGCTGTCCAGTGCCAGCATCTCGATCGCAGGGGCGTCCTGCTACTGGTACATCACTTCCGACGCCAACGACGATGGCGTCGGTCTGGAAGAGCTGGAAGCCGCCGTCGTGGCCGAGGAGGCGGCTGCGGAGACGGCCACCGAGACAACCGTGGCGGAACAGACCCCCGCGACGGAGACGACGACCCAGAGCAGCGTGTTGAGCTGGCTGGACAGTCTGTTCCAGTAAACGATACCAAAAACCGCCGGGTGCATCTGCACGCGGCGGTTTTTTGCTGGAACGGCGCGGCTCACTGTCGCAGCTGGGTGCCGGGGAAGTAGTGGGCGAGGATCTGCGCGGCCGTCTGCCCCTGCTCGGCCAGCGCTCTGGCTCCCCACTGGCTCATCCCGACCCCGTGGCCGTAGCCTCTGGTGGTGAAGAAAAAGCTGCCGTTCTGATACTGCACCGTGAAGCAGGCGCTCCGCAGGCCCAGCGCCTTCCGCAGCGCCGGGCCGGTCACGGTCTGGCCGCAGACGGGCAGGGAGGCCACGTAGCCGGAGGGGGTGAGGGCGGCATCCCCGAACCAGCTCTCCGGCGCGGAACGATCGGGCGCGAGGCCCAGCCCGGTCAGGAGCTGCTGCAGCTGTGCGGCAGAGAACGAGACGGTGTAGATGTAGTTGTCGGCGTTCTGGTCGGTGCTGCTGTCCACCGGGATGAGATAGGGAACGGCGGTACCCCAGACATTCTCGCTGGCTTCGGTCTGCCCGTTGGAGATGGCAAAATAGCTGGTCCCGGCGGGGGCGTCCTCATAGTAGAGCACCTGCGTCAGGACCGAATCCACCAGAGCCGAGAGCCGGGCGTAGTTGGCCTCATAGGCCGTGCCCCAATAGCTGCGGAGGACGGCGTCGGTCAGATAGCCCTGCCGCCGGGCCGGGTCGGCGGTGAGCCAGCCTGCGGCAGGGTCCTGTGCGTGGTCCCGGCAGTAGAGCGCGTAGCTGTGGGCCGCGATGGCCTGGGCTTTCAGCGCCTCGTCCGGCCAGGTGATGGGCATTTCCGCCGCCACGGCCCCGATGAGGTAGTCCTGGCGGGGCACCGACACGACCGCTCCGTCCCCCTGGTCGGCGATGAGGAAGGTCTCGCTGTCCCGGTCGGAGGGCGGCAGGGCGGCGGCATCGGACGTTTCGGGTTCCGGGGCTGCGGCGGACGGCGCCGGTGCCGAAGGCCCCAGCACGGTTTTGGCCAGCCGGTATCCGGCCAGCGGCAGCAGACTGCCCAGCACGAACAGCACGGCACAGAGCAGAAAAAAGGAACGTTTCATAGCAGCCCCTCCCGGACAGGCAGTTTCGTTTGGGCCAGTGTAGCAGGAACATGCGGAGAAAAAGCGCAGATTTCATCTTCTTCTTGAATTTATTTCACAAAAGCGCTATGATAGACATGTGCCATCAGCGCGGATGGCAGGGAAAGGTATAAGAAATTTCGAAACAGAAAGGGGAATCTGCGCATGAACTATCAACATGCAGAAGTGGCAACGCTGGACCCGCAGACGATGCAGACACTCTGCGAGGAGTACATTGCCAACAACTACATCGACCCGGAGACCAGCGAGCGGCTGGGGGTCAAGCGCGGCCTGCGCAATCCGGATGGCACCGGTGTGCTGGCAGGCCTGACCAACGTCTGCGACGTCGTCGGCTACAAAAAGGACCAGGAGGGGCATGTCATCCCCATCCCCGGCAAGCTGATCTACCGCGGTGTCAACATCGAGGAGATCGTGGAAGAAGCCTACCGCAACGACCGCTTCGTCTTTGAGGAGGTCATCTGGCTGCTGCTGTTCGGCAGCCTGCCCACCCAGACCCAGCTGGACGATTTCTGTGCGCTGCTGGCCGAGCACCGCGCACTGCCCGATGGCTTTATGGACACCATGAACGCGCCTTCGCCCAACGTGATGAACAAGATGCAGCGCTGTGTGCTGGGCCTGTATTCCTACGATGAGCACGCCGAGGACCTGAGCCTGGAGAACATCCTGAACCAGAGCATCAACCTCATTGCAAGCATGCCCACCATGATGGTCAACGCCTACCAGATGAAGCGCCGCTATTACGATAAGCAGAGCATGTTCTTCCATCTGCCCAAGCCCGACCAGAGCACGGCGGAGCACATCCTCAGCACCTACCGCCCGGACCAGAAGTTCACCCACGAGGAGGCCAAGCTGCTGGATATGTGTCTGCTGGTCCACGCGGACCACGGCGGCGGCAACTGCTCCACCTTCACCACCCGTGTGCTGTCCTCTTCGGGCACCGACACCTATTCGGCCATCGCAGCGGCCATCGGCGCACTGAAAGGCCCCAAGCATGGCGGTGCGAACCTGATGGTCAACCGTCAGCTGCAGGATATCCTGAAGCATGTCGAGAACCCCGACGATGACGATGAGGTCCGCGAGTATCTCCGCCGCATTCTCCGTAAGCAGGCGGGCGACGGCTCCGGCCTCATCTACGGCATGGGCCACGCGGTCTATACCATGAGCGACCCCCGCGAGGTCATCCTGAAGAACCGTGCCAGACACCTGGCCTACGAGAAAGGCTTTGAGGAAGAGTACAACATGCTGTGCAGCATTGAGCGGCTGGCCCCCGGCATCTTCGCCGAGGAAAAGGGCAGCACGAAGCCCGTCTGCGCCAACGTGGACCTGTTCAGCGGGCTGATCTACAACATGCTGGGCATCTCCGAGGACATCTACACCCCGCTGTTCGCCATTGCCCGTGTGCCGGGCTGGTGCGCCCACCGCGTGGAGGAGGTCATCTTCGCCAACCGTATCATCCGGCCCGCCTACAAGTATCTGGGCGTGCGCCAGAAATATAAACCGATCGAGGAACGCTGATGAATCCATTACTCACACTTGTTTTTGTTGTAGGAACGGCACTGGCCCTTGGCCGGGGCCTGGATCTGGGCTTCTGGACCGACCTGGAAAGCGGCCTGTGCATCGCCGGTTCGGTCTGGCTGCGGTATGCTGCGCTGGGCATCGCGGTGCTGGTGAGCCTGTTTGCGGGCCGGAAGCTGGCCTGTGAGCCGAAAAATCTGCAGGGCCATTGCAAACCGTCCGGCATCGTCACGGCGATGGCAGGGGCATTCTTTACTGCCGCAGGATTTTTGCGCTTCGCCGTTGGAATGACTGGCGCAGGCTCATTTGTTCGCGCGATACTGGAAATTCTGTGTGGCCAGTGGTTGGCCCAGTTGGCGAAGAGCTGGCTGCGGAAGGACTGGCAGCCGCCCACAAAGAGCATGGCCTCCGGCATCTGGGGCACACTGGTGTTCTACTGGTGCGTTCTGAGCCGCTTCATGGAGAACAGCTCCAGCTGGCACCGCGTTTCACCCACGGCGCAGGTCTGGGTGCTGCTGGGGATGCTCGTCTTTCTGTCCAGTCTGGTGCGGGCGCTCTGGCTGCCCGAAACGTCGGATGGAAAAGCCCTGTGCGCCTCCGGTCTGGCATCCTTTGTCCTCGGCTTCTGCTGGGAGCTGCCCCAGACCCTGACGCTGGCGATGCCCTCACAGTTCGTCCTCACGGCGCTGCCCTCCATCTTTTTTGGTCTGGGCATGGCCTGCCTTGGGACGCTGGGCGTGTTCTGCACCGTGCGCACCGCAGGGCCTGCGGCCAGAAAGAAGTAAAGGCCAGCACTCTGTTGGCTGAATTGCTGAAAACCGGCCCAGATAAGGGACAAAAATCATACAAAAGCCAAAAAGTGAACAAACGAGTTGTTAATTTTTTAGCAGACACTTGAAACTTTTCGCGTTTTGGACTACAATAAAGATACCGTGAGATTATCCGATGAAAAGGGTAAGAACATTTAGGAGGTATTATTAACATGGCTGTTAGAGTTGCTATCAATGGTTTTGGTCGTATTGGCCGTCTGGCTTTCCGTCAGATGTTTGATGCTGAGGGTTACGAGGTCGTCGCAATCA
>OLGZ01000904.1_pt1 | contig 19966 bp, 16 predicted proteins | sample 1605981 | NCBI WGS metagenome assembly OLGZ01 (sample SAMN03283291) | human gut metagenome | biome: human-associated habitat; material: feces | host: Homo sapiens | place: Peru | collected 2012 | reverse complement strand
GACAGATTCAGTCAATGAAGCGGTAGACAATATGACGGAAGGGGTGCATGAATAACCCCAACAGTGCAAAAGTCCTTGGTGAAGATCAGGGACTTTTGTTTTATCCTGAAAGATGGTACACTACTGAGTGAAATACATGGAAAATGTAATTGATAAAGCATTAGGAAGGTGATGTTTGTATGATTCCTGTAAAAAGAAATATGACCCAAGAGGAACAAAAGCAGTTTCACATGGAAATGTACAAGAATGAAAAAGAAGGCTTGATTGCTTTCTTCCATGAACAGAAATATGATGAAAAGCATCTGAATGAATTTTTGATAAATTCTTTGAAACAGGATTTTGAAGAAGAACTGAAAGAAGATGGTTTGTTATAAAGCACGGTCAAATAAGCACTGAATCCTGATGGAACAATAAATGTTGATGTATTAGGTGAAACTATATCTGAACCATTTAGAAAATATATGAATGGTGAAGATATTTCTGATGAAATAAGGAAACTGATAGAAGGTGTTGTGTTGTGAGTTTAAAAGAAAAATTTTTGCAAGTTGATACGTATCAAGAATTTGATAAAAGAAGGGCTGAATTTAAAGGGTTGAATCTTCAAGATGCAGAAATATTAAATCATCTTAAAGAACTGTTTCCAAAGGTCAACAATACAGATTTCAAAAATGGAATAATAACAGAAGTATACAAAAAGCATACGAAATAATGGATGCTTTTTGTATACCTTAACAAGTTATCAAGTAATTCAACCAAGCGTTTATATAAGCGTTATATGATCCCTGATATAACGCTTATATGAGTTGTCAGCGGTATTGTAGCATGGTAAAATACAGGTGGTATGAAGGGATCAGCAAGGTCAAGGGTTCAGCGGTGGCATTGCCACCATTTTGCCACCGCCCCACAAGATATGCAGAGAACGGAAAAGATTTCTAATTCTGAACTTTTTGAAAAAGCCTGATTTTACAAGGCTTACAAGGTCTTTAGAGATACGCAGAGAGATAGAAAAAACGGTATTTTAACAGACTGCACATGGGGAATCCGCAGAAGGTTTGAAACCGGAAAACACAAAATGAGTACAAAGCGTTTTCTTGGCTACGACACGGACGAGAATGGCAAGCTGGTAATTAACAGAATGCAGGAACCGATTGTGGTGCGATTGTATCAGGAATTTTTGGATGGAAAAACAACGGATTACATAAAGAGGATTTTTGAAAAAGAGGGAGTTCGGAACTGGGATGGCGGTACGAAGTGGCAGGCTACAACCTTAATGAGTATGTTAGAGAATGAAAAATATAAAGGTGATGCATTGCTGCAGAAAAGCTATACGGTGGACTTCCTTACCAAGAAGCGGACGCAGAACAAAGGGAAAATCCAGATGTTTTATGTGGAGGATGACCATGATGCCATCATATCAAAGCGGATTTGGGAATGTGTACAGCTTGAAATAAAACGCAGGAAAAAGTACCTGGAGGAGCGTGGGACAAACTCCTATTCCCACCGGCCGGAAAGCAATCCATTCGCATCCAAGATAATTTGCGGAGACTGTAATAAGGTATTTGCACGGAAAGGATGGCGGAGCAGCACGGGCGTTGACCGTAAGGTATGGCAGTGCAGTGAACGGTACAAGGTAAAAGGAGTCATGGGATGTGCCAACCGCCATGTTGAGGAAGAAACGCTGATAAAGGCATATCTGATGGCTTGGAATGCGTTGGTGGAGAATCGAGAGGATTTCATGGAGCAGTGGACGGAACAGCTGCAGAGCGAGAATCTGTTGGAAGGTTATCGGGCAGAGAAGTTCATAGAATACACCGATGGGGCAGAGCCTTTGACGGAGATGGACACGGACTTCATGCTGAAAACACTGGACCACATCAAGGTCTTTGAGGACGGAACATTGTTGGTGGTGTTCCTGGACGGAACGGAGATTGAATGTAAAAATGAAGAGGAGTAAGAAAAGATGCCGATTGGGAGTTTGATTCCTGATCGGCTTTTTTCCTTGCTCTTTTTCCGGATAGTAAAATGTAGGTGGATGTGGTAAAATGAACTTATCACTCAAGGAAGGGGTTACAAAATAATATGGATAATTATGAAGTATTAGAAGTGATTCATACATCTAGGACTAGTGAAACGATTATATTAAAAGTTAAAGAAAAAAACAAAAAAATTTGCGATAAGGTTTATGCGTTAAAATTAATCGGTTCGTTAAATAATAGATTTCAAAAATTAATATTTAAGCGTGAGGTTGATGCTCTTAAAACATTAAATTCGTGTGATAATATTGTGAAAATTAGAGATTATATGTTAAATGCAGAATTTAATGGTAAAAACGACTGGGGATTAATTTTACTAGATTATGTTGATGGAACAAATCTTGATGAATTAGATCTGAGTAACTTTTCGCAAATAGAAAAGTATGAGCTTTGCTTAAAAATTTTAAAGGCGATTGAAGAGGCACATAATAACAATGTTTTGCATCGCGATATAAAGCCGTCCAATATTATGTATAATATTGACACGGGAGAAGTGAAGATTATTGATTTTGGAACGAGTAAGATTAAATCTATAGTAGAGCAAGAGACAACTTTGCCTTTTTATTCTCCTAATTTCTCGGCACCGGAAGTAGTTAAGGGGAATAGTACAACGGAAGCTAGCGATATTTATTCCTTAGGTGCAGTAATTTTCTATATTTTGTTTAGTATGTTGCCAAACGGGACAGAGATGATTTGCAGAAGTTTGCAAGATTTAGAAGTTCCGGAAAATTTAGTAACAGTAATTGCTAAGATGGTGGCGGAAGAACCGAGAGATAGATTTCAAGAGGTTGGAACAGTTATTGATGCTTTTGAGGAAATTCTTGGAGATAATGCTTCTCAAAAGGATACATATTTATGTAGTATCGATGTTGATAAGCTGAGATACTTAAAAAATATTTCGCTAATTGAAGCCAATACTAATATGACTATTTTTACAAAATCATTTTTAAAGAGTCAGTTTAAGGAGTGTTCTGCTTTTTATAATCATAATATGGATGTTTATGTTTTTTCTGGAAAGAAAATAGCAGTTGAATGTATCTATAATGAAAAAGACGAATTATTTGTGGTTAGTAAAATTATGCCACTATCCGTTGATAGAAGAATTAGTAATCAAAAAAGAGGTTTTATTATCGATGGTATAGTTAAATTTATAGAAAGCGGAAGAGGAAATTATAGTAATAAAAGGTTAGATAACGATAATGAAAAGCTAATCGTACAATTTAAAAATAATATAAATAGCAAAAGTGCGTTACAAAAACAAGATGAGCTATTTGAAGAATTGTTTGGAAAATGGCAGGATGGATTAGATGAATCCATGAAAAATGAGAAGGAACGAGTAGGAAAGGTTGTTTATTCTTCGTTTAGCATATTAGATCAGCAATTAATTTTAACTGTTGAAGAATATAAAAATAATGATATTGATGGTTTAGAAAATGATAAAAATTATATTATTGAAGATGTAGATAGCAGAGGCAATTCGTTCTATTTTGACATAGGCACTTATCATGGAATAAGCTATGAAGATGATGAAACATTACTTATTATCGATTTGGACAAGAAAGTGCAAATGGGGAAAGTGCGCCCATTACTTAGAAAGCATTGTTCAGTGATGGAAGATTTTAGAGCAAACATAAGCGCATATAAAAGGCAACATTATGCGATTCGTGCATTGCATGATGATAATTACTCGTCTAAAAACTTAAAAGATATTTTGCTTAATTTAGATGAACCAACATATACCCCGTTTTTACAGAATATTAAATTTAGTAAAGATACATTAAATGTGTCTCAGAGAGAAGCAATAAGAAAAGCGCTGTATTCAGATAGCATTAGTTTAATACAAGGACCTCCAGGAACCGGAAAAACAACAGTTATAAAAGAGATTGTGCGACAAATTTTAATGCAGATAAATAAATTTGATGATACGTCTAGAATTTTAGTTGTATCTCAATCACATACGGCAGTAGACAATATTATTGAGGGATTGGTCGATATAGATGAAGGGAAATTGGATATTATCCGAATCGGCCGTGCGGAGAATATATCACCAAAGGTTGAAGAAACCTGTACTATGAATGCTATCAGAAAAAAGATGTTTACAGAAATCAAAGAGAAATCTGATACATATATGGAACATCAGAATTTGTTGTATGCTAATATTACTGAGCAAAAAGCATTAGATAGATGGAAAAGAATTAAAGATATTCAAAAGGATTGGATTAATAGATGCAGTAATTTAGAAACATTAGATTATCAGGTAGTAAAAAGTGCAACCATTATTGCCGGAACTTGTGTAGGTTTTTTGTCAAACGATTTTGTTAAGGAGTTAGATTTTGATTATGTAATTATTGATGAAGCGGCGAAAGCGACAACTCCAGAACTGTTGGTTTCAATTATAAAGTCCAAAAAAATAATATTGGTAGGTGATCAGAATCAACTGCCAGCGTATGCTGATCAAGACCTATCTCCAATAATAGCTAAGTTGACAAAAGAACCAAAGTACAGGTTATTTGATTTATTATTCAATGTGTTGCCAGATACACATAAACAGATTTTGACTGTGCAATATCGAATGAGAAGGAATATTGGAAATCTGATTAGCCAAGTCTTTTATGAAGGTAAAATTGCAACAGAAGTTGATGATAAGAATCGGATGCACCCAATTAAAAAATTTGCAGGAAAATCTATTATTTGGGTTGATACTTCAATGATGGATAAAAAAGATGAGAGCAGGCTTAAAGGTGGGTCTTATTGCAACTATGCAGAGAATAATTTGATAAAAAAATTATTGGAAAACTTTAAGAGAGAAGGAGTGCTTTCACAGTTAGATATTGGTATAATTACGGGATATCGCGGTCAAAAAGATTTAATTAGAAAATCTGTAAATAATAGTGGATATGATAGAATTGCGAAGGGAATTGATATAAATACACTTGACGCATTCCAGGGCAGGGAAAATGACGTTATCATATATAGCACAGTCAGAACTAAAAACTCAATTGGATTTCAAAAAGAAAAAGAAAGAGTTAATGTAGCTTTTTCTCGTGCAAAAAATTTGCTTATTATTTGTGGAGATATGGACTTTTTCTATAGATTTGACGATCCAGATAATAAGTTTATTGAGATTATTGATTATATTTGTGAACATGAGGACGAGTGCCTTATTATACCGGGAGGTGAAATATAATGGATAAATTAATTGGAGCTATGTCTAATATTAATGTAAGGAAGAATGATGGATATTTTTTCATAAAACGAGATGAAATCTATGTTCCAATAATAAGAACAATACTTTCAATTACCAAACGTTCATTTTATTCGCTTCCGTTATTGGATGAAATAGTATTGCGGTTGATAAATGAAGGAGTTCAGGAAATAGATGAATTAGTAAATATCTTGGGAATAGATAGAAAACTGTTGGAAGTAACACTTGCAGATTTAAGTGTGAAAGATGTGATCTATTGTACGACAAATCGCTGCAGTTTGTTGGCTAAAGGAAAACAAGCGTTGCGAGAATTAAGGACTGTACAAAGGAAGAAGGATACAATTAAAAATGTTTATCTAGATCCCATTAACCGAAAAATCATTCTCGAACATGAGAAATATCAGTTTGTCGATAAAGTTAATGTTAATGATAAGAAACTGGATGCTGAGTTTGAAGTAAACGATATAGATATATTTAAGGAAAACATTGATAGTGTTAACAGAGTTTTTCTTGATGAAATGAATATATATAACGATAAAACCAAAAGTGAACCAGATGAACTTTTAAGTATAGATAGTATAGAAAACGTTTACGTTAAATTTGTTCGAATTCCTATATATATTTATATTAGTTCGGAAGGAATTGATATAGATATTATGGCTGTAAATAAAAGAAACGATTCTTTGCTTAATTTATTTAAGAGTGAGATAATAGAGCAAATTAGAAAAAAGAAAGTTTTGAAAAATACCTTTGTAAAATATGGATTAAGAAAAAATTTTTCAGGGGTTGACTTAGAAGAAAATGAAAAATTAAAAAATGACTTGCAGAAATTCAGAAAAAATAAAGGTGATAGAGATGAATTGGGGCGAATAATAGAAACGGAAATTTTTTCTGATAGAAAATTAATGGATGAAGAATTTGAGGTTTTATTGAAATATTTTGCTGATAAATGTGAAAAATATAAAATTATTGTGTATCACTTAGACGATTGGACAAAAAGTGAATGGTGTAGTAAGATTTTGTCAATTCTTAATAGTAAAAAATTATTTGAGGTAGGGTATGCAGAATCTTATGATTTTAAAAAGGCACATTCTATTATTCAAAGAACCATGCCAGAATGCTCAAGAGATAAGCTTGCTCAAGTGAAGACAGACTGTTATCTTTCGTTAGTATTTGATGAAAAATACATAATAACAGGAGTTCCCAAAGACAAAGTAATTATAGATAGCAATACACATATTCATCAGGTTGAGTTTTATTTACAAGTAATGTAGTGCGTATGTAAAGTTTGAGAGTGGGGTAAAGGCTATCCCCTTAAGTGGGGTATAAACCTTTTCGCAAAAGGTGACAGTTTCGCTATTTAGTATAAGAAGTAACTTTCACCGCATGTGGAGACGGTCTGCCTTCTGTCGAGAAAAGCCCAATAAATCAAAGGATTTCGCCATTTTGGGAATAAAATAGATGTGTGTTTCTGTTTCCATAGAGTGATGATATAACTGGAGTTTTACCCCAGGGGATAGGCTTTTGGGAATAAGAAATACACATTTTGGCGAAAGGATACTTTTTCGCAAAAGTGAAGACGTTAGGAGGAGAGCAAATGGAAAGCAACGGAACATGTTTTGTGTGTGGAGCTAAAGCATATATGCAACATTCCATGGACACGGTCAAATATTTTTATTCATGTCCGATTTGTGGCAGATATGAGTATTATGTGCAATTTGCAGAATTAACAGAGTTCAATTTGAATCACTTGAGTTCATACCTACTGTACAATGGATTTAAGGAAAGCATGAAAGAATACAGATATTTTACTACCATGAGTAAAGAGCGCTGTGATGAGTACAAGAAAAATTTTGAACATGGAGATGTTACACACGGGCATCCAGTCAGATTGGAAAATGAAAACGTAGAAAACTGGTATCCAAAAACCTTTGCTGAAAAAGTGGATAATATTTTACTTCACTTGAATTCTTGTATTAGGCACATGGGTGAATATGTTAAACTACCAAAAGAGGAAATGATCAGTTGCCTTTTTGTTGATAGATACGATTATAAAGATGGTAATCATAAAAAGAGAACTGATGATGCAATACAGGCACAGATGAATTATATGATAAAGTTTTTAGTTGATAGGAATTACATCTTATCACCACATTCATGGAATGGTGGAGAAAATGATCGACCTATCACATTATCACCAGAAGGTTATGCCAGAGTAGATGCTATTCAGAAGAATACTGCAAATGGTAAAAATGTTTTAGTTGCCATGAAATTTGGAGATGATACAAAAAAACTCAGAGAAATGATACGCCAAGGTATAATGTCAGCTGGCTATGTAGCAATTTTTATTGATGAAGTAGAACATAATGATTTTATAACTCCAGAGTTATTAAAATACATAAGAGATAGTAAATTTGTTGTGGTAGATTTGTCGCATCAAAATAATGGAGCGTACTTTGAAGAAGGATATGCGATGGGCTTAGGAAAGCCAGTGATCCAATTATGTAAAAAGGATGTGCGGCTACATTTTGACATAGCACAAAAGAATACAATCATTTGGGAAACAGAGGAAGAAATTCCGGAAAGATTAAAAAATCGAATAATAGCAACTATTGATTAGAAGGGGTAGTTATTTTACGGGGGTAAATCTTATACCCCACTTTGAGAATATATTGCATACTTTCGCTATGCAGTATAAAATCAAAGTTCAGGGGAATGTGGAGACGGTTGTTCTTTTGTCCCAACTAAAACAAAAGCCAGATGATTACATTAATGTAACGATTGAACTTGATGATGTGGATATAATATCTGCAGAGACTAAGGCAACATATGATGAGATAAAGAAGTATGTGTCTGAACATAATGCCGGCATGAAAGTTTCCAATCTGTATATTTCACAGGTAAAGAGAAAATGTGGAATTGAGGTTGGAAAGAATTATAATTTACCTAAAAACGAAGACAGTAGGCAACCACAGTGTCCGGAAGATAAAGAGAGAGCAATTGTGGAGGCATTGGAGCATTTTAAGATGATTCAGCAGGAATAAAAGGAGTTTGATAAAGGAAAATACTGACTTATGAAAATACATATTATTGGTTGCAGTGGTTCTGGAAAAACCTATTTAGCAAATGCACTTTCAAAAAAGTATAATATTTCCTATTTCGACTTAGATGATATTCAATGGGATAATAACGCCAAAGAATATGGCAAAAAGAGAACGCTTGATGAACGAAAAGCGTTATTACAAGAAATATTATATAATAATGATGAGTGGATAATTGAGGGGGTATATTATGCCTGGGTACAGCAAAGTTTTGATGAAGCTGATAAAATATATGTTTTAGATATGCCTGGTTATTTATATAAAAGTAGAATTATTATGCGCTCTATAAAAAGAAAATTGGGAATACAAAAAGGAAAAAGAGAAACTTTGAAATCGGTCTATAACCTTTTGAAATGGACTGAAACTTTTCAGAATAAAAATCTGAAAGAAATAAGAAGTATTTTAGATAGATATGATGATAAAGTCATATGGATATCAAGAAAAAAAGATGTAGAGAAAATAATAAAGGCGGTATGATAACTTCCAGATTTGTATGTATGGTAAATCTAAACTGTATTTTAGCAATATTTCCTGAGTGGGGGCAGAAAGTGCCCCCACTTTCACTATTTGGGGGCGAAAAGCGCCCCCGGAATTCAAAAATGGCTCCATTTTGCGCCCCCGTTTTTTAAAATCTGGAATCTAAACAAGATTACAATGAAATCAGAACATAAAAAGTGGGGGCAAAAAGCGCCGTCAAAATCATAAAGTGGGGGCGGAAAGCGCCACCAAAATGATAAAATGGGGGCAAAAAGCGCCCCCACATATAATAAACAAAGGGTTCAAGGGAAAAATCCCTTGCTAGAACGGCATTTGGATGGAGACATCTCTAATGCGTATCTAGCCGTCGCTGGGGACTGATATATAAGAAGGAATATTGTTTAAGCAGGAAAAGACATAGAAGACTCTGGCTATATCGCAGGATATGTGCCTTGAAAGAATTGATTTGTGATAGATAGAAATATTTGAAAACTACCATTCAGTAAAATCTATTCCATTTTAGTAAGTCTTGAGATAAAATATGTTCTGTGAATTATTCACAAGATAATATTTTAAGGAGGCTTGGCAATGAACAAGGATTTTGAACGCTGCTGTAGCTTTCTTGCAGACATGATTATTAAATATGCACCAGAGATAAAAGAAGAAGTAGAGGTGTGTATGATGATCAAGGATTCAATTGATGACGAGAAAGTAAGCAGGCAGAAACAATTTGACCGGTTCTGTCATTACTTAGGTGGGATAAAACAGCTTCTGGACAAAAAGGCTGCATAGGCAGCTGGCATCCTGTAGATAATATGCTGCAGGATGTATACATATATCAGGAGGCTTCATTCATGGTGAGTGGAGTCTCTTTTATTTTGCACTGTATAACGGAAAAAGTTTTGGTTGAACAGAGGTTGGAATGATGATAAAATTTAGTTGGGACAATAGTGAACGCATGCGTTCACATTTTATAACTAAGAAGTAATGGATTGGAGCGGCGATATGGCAGATAAAATTGGAACCGATGAATATGGGGAAATACTTATATATCAGACTGATGATGGACAGACAAATATAGAAGTTAAAATAGAAGATGATACAGTATGGCTGACACAACAGCAGCTTACTGGATTATATCAATGTAGTAAATCAAATATAAGTGAACATATAAAGCATATATTCGAAGATGGGGAATTGGATAAGGATTCAGTTGTTCGGAAATTCCGAACAACTGCAGATGATGGAAAAACATATAATGTTACTTATTACAATTTAGATATGATTATCTCTCTTGGATACCGAATTAAATCAGTGATTGCAACAAGATTTAGACAGTGGGCGACACAGAGATTAAAAGAATATATGATTAAGGGTTTTACGATAGATGACGAGCGACTGAAAGGAAATGGTGGAGGAAATTACTGGAAAGAGTTACTTGACAGAATCAGGGATATCAGATCTTCAGAAAAGGTCTTGTATCGTCAGGTTCTTGATTTGTATGCTACAAGTGTAGATTACAATCCTCATAGCGAAGAGTCTGTTAGATTCTTTAAAATTGTTCAGAATAAACTTCACTATGCAGCACATGGTCATACTGCGGCAGAGGTCATATATCAGCGGGCAGATGCAGAAAAGCCATTTATGGGACTTACTTCATTTTCAGGTGAATTACCAGCATTAAAGGATATAGGAATTGCAAAGAATTATCTTGAAGAAAATGAACTCAAAGTATTAAACAATCTTGTATCTGGTTATTTTGATTTGGCAGAAATTAATGCAATTGAACATAAACCTATGTATATGGATGATTATGTAAAGCAGCTGGATAGTGTGTTGTCATCAGGAAACAGAAAGCTTTTAACTGGTTCCGGTTCTGTAAGTCATAAACAGGCATTGGAGAAAGCAAAGTCAGAATACAGAAAATATCAGGAGATTACTTTAACACCAGTCGAAAAAGCATATCTTGAAAGCATTAAAGAGGTTTCCAAGGAAGTAAAAAGGAGATAACATCTGATGAAAAAACAGCAGAAATGTTACATATATACAAGAGTTTCCACTTCCATGCAGGTAGATGGTTACAGTCTTGATGCACAGAAGGACAAGCTTAGAAAATACGCAGAGTATCAGGAAATGTCTATCGTCGGGGAATATTCGGATGAGGGTAAATCGGGTAAGAGTGTGGAAGGCAGACCACAGTTTGAGCAGATGCTTGCGGATATAGAAAGTGGCAAAGACAATGTTGATTATGTGCTGGTATTTAAGCTGTCACGATTTGGAAGAAATGCAGCAGATGTTTTATCATCATTGCAGAAAATGCAGGATTATGGGGTTAATCTTATCTGTGTAGAGGATGGGATTGACAGCTCTAAGGATGCCGGGAAGCTGATGATATCTGTGTTATCTGCGGTAGCAGAGATAGAGCGTGAGAATATCCTTGTCCAGACAATGGAATGCCGCCGACAGAAAGCGAGAGAAGGCAGATGGAACGGCGGATTTGCACCATATGGCTATCAGCTGGTAAATGGTGAGCTTATCATTGCAGAGGATGAGGCAGAGATTATCCGTATTATATATGATAAATTCGTCAATACAACGATGGGAATGGCTGCGATAGCTGCATTTTTAAATAACAGTGGTTATAAGAAAAAGCTTCGCCAGAATAACACAATCGAAGGTTTTTCTACATCATTCGTCAAGGGTGTGCTGGACAATCCGATATATTGTGGCAAGCTTGCATTTGGCAGAAGAAAAAATGAGAAGATTCCGGGAACAAGGAATGAATATCATATCGTAAAACAAAAGGATTACTTGTTAAGTGATGGAATCCATGAGGCAATCATATCAGAAGAAATGTGGAATCAGGCACACAGAAAGCGTCAGGAGACAGGTGTTTTACAGGTAAAAACGCACAGCCTTGAACATGAGCATATTTTATCCGGAATTATTAAGTGTCCTGTCTGTGGAAGCGGTATGTATGGCAATGTAAACCGCAAGAAGCATCCGGATGGAGGCTATTATAAAGATTATTTTTATTATGCCTGCAAACACAGGAAGCTTGTGGACGGACACCGCTGTACTTATAAAAGACAGTGGAATGAGGACAGGATTAATGCAGCAGTTGAGGAAATTATCCGCAAATTTGTGAAGAATCCAAAGTTTGAGCAGGAAATCCGTAAGCAGATAGGAAGCAACATTGATACTTCGGAGCTTGACAGAGAATATGATGGATTAAAAGACAGACTGAACCAGACAACCGGGGCGAAAAACAGGCTTGCTGACCAGATGGATCATTTATCTGTATCCGATAAGAATTATGACAAAAAATATAATGACATGCAGGAACGTTTGGACAAGCTATATGATGAAATCACTGATATTGAGGATGCCATGGAAGAAGTCGAAACAAGACTATATAATATCAGGCAGGACAAAATCTCAGAAGATAATGTTTACCAGTTCCTTTTATTCTTTGATAAGCTGTATGATAAATTTACAGATCTAGAAAAGAAGACATTTTTGAAGAGCTTCCTGTCTGATGTGTTTATCTATGAGGAAGAGCAAAAGGATGGCAGAATATTAAAAGGTCTCCGGTTTAAATTTCCTATATATATGAATGGCAGAAATGTATTGGGGGTGGATTGGGACAACGAGAGTACAGATGAGACGGTTGTCAAATTATCCCTCAAAAAAGATACACCTAAGATTGAGGTTACAATGGAGCCTGATGAAGAGAGTAATTATACCCCACAAGAAAAGGCTACTTATTCAAAAATTAAAGAATATGTGAAGGACAAGTACGGTGTGAATGTGCATACTTCTTATATTGCACAGGTAAAGCGTATGTGTGGCCTGGGCATGGGCGAGAATTATAATAAGTCCAAAAAGGAGAAGCCAGAAGTGAAGCAGTGTCCGCAGGAGAAGGTGGAGTATATTAAAGATGCGTTGAGGCATTTTAAATTGATTTAGTAAAATTGATGGTATGTCACGGCAACATCACTACATACATTTATATTTTTACAATAAAAGAAATGATGAAGTTGTTGCATCTGGAAAATAATGCTAACACTATTTTAGGAAGAGGTGAAAATGATATGAAATTTATCCGAGATAACTACTCAGTACAGTTGATGTAAACTGTTGGCAGATTGTGCTGAGGTTAAAAGAAACTTGCCAGTAGTCGTTGACTGTACTGCCCTGATGCTTGAAATACAATATGTAAAGGAGTACAGTTATGCGTTATATAAAAGAAATATTAAAGAAAAACAGAATATGGGTATTAGTCTACATTGGGCTAGGTATATTTAATGCATTTATGGCTAATTACAAGGCTGACTATTTCCAAAAGGTCATTGATGGATTGGCTGATAGAACACTTGCATTTGCAGGAGTTGCAACATATGGCTTTATTTTGCTGGTAAATTACTGTATGAATTATCTGGATAATTACCCTGAAAAGAAGTTGGAACATGGCATTTATCTGGATTTTAAGCTTTTGTCCCTTAGGAAAATAAGTACAATCGATTATACGGAATATCAGAAAATAGGTACGGGCAAACTTGTTCAAAGGATTGAGAATGGTTCAGCAGCAGGAAGAAATGTATTATTCAATTTCTGGTTGCGTTTGATTCGAGACCTACTTTCTACCATTGTTTTTAGTGTATACTTTATTTGGAAAATAGATAAAAAAGTTACTTATGTATTGTTTGTAGGCTATATGCTTATTTTTATAATAACCAACATTCTACTAAAGTTTTTATATAAAATAAAAGAAAAAATTTTGAACAGTGAAGAGCTACTAAATCATTATTTGGTTAGAGGCTTTATGGAAATGTTGATATTTCGTATGAGCAAACAGTTTCCGAATGAAATAAAGAAAACTAATAATGCCAAAGAGAGTATTGTTTCAGCAAAGGTAAAAATGAATATGATTCATGAAGCATTCTTTACAATATTTGCGCTACTTGTAGCAATGTTAGATATTGGTATTCTTTTTTATGCATGGAAAACGCAAAACCTTACAGTAGGTTCTGTGGTTGCACTAATTGCACTGATTGAAAATGCTTATACGCCAATTGCCATTTTTAATGTACTTTATGTCCAATATAAATTAGACAAGGCGTCATATAAGAGATTTGAGGAATTTTTAGGCTTAAAAGACGATGTTCAATTAAGAAATGGTAACGCAATAAATACAAATGTTGGAAAAATTGCAATAAGAAATTTATCATTCCAATATGAGGAACGGAAAATTATAGATGGCTTGAGCCTGTCAATACAAAAGGGAGAAAAAATAGCTTTTGTAGGAGAAAGTGGTTCCGGAAAATCGACCTTGATTAGGATATTATTAGGGTTGCTAAAATATAATCAAGGAGAAGTTCGCTTAGGAGACATGGAGTTAAAAGAAATTTGTCTTAATAATCTGTATGATAGAGTTAGTTATCTATCACAGGATGCCCCTGTTTTTGACGGAACAATAAAAGAAAATTTGGTATTTGAGAAACAAGTGTCAGAAGAACAAATGCTGGGGGCATTGAGTGAAGTGCAACTATCTCATTTAGTTGAAAATCTTGCGGAAGGTTTAAATACTGAAATTGGTGAGAAAGGTACTTGTTTATCTGGTGGAGAAAAACAAAGACTTGCATTAGCCCGATTGTGGTTTGAAGACTCCGAACTTGTCATTTTGGATGAAGCAACATCTGCAATGGATAATTTAACAGAAGAAAATGTAATGAAATCAGTTATGCAAAAAATGAAAGATAAAACTGTCATTGCCATTGCACATAGATTAAATTCCATTGCAGGTTTTGACAGAATTATTCTCTTTAAAGAAGGGAGGATTGTTGGACAAGGTACTTTTGAAGAACTACTACATACAGATTCTTATTTTATGGACTTGTATAATGCGAATGTGAAATAATTGTTTTTTTAGGTCGAAACTTGTAAAAATACAAAGGGACTGTTGCTCTTGCACTTTTTTAATTGTTAGAGGAGCAGTCCCTTAGTGTGCTTAAAGTTCAATAGAGTCTTCTGTGTCTACCCATATCTGCATAGTTCCATACGGAGCTGCCTAAGTATTGTGACGAAAAAGGAAATATAGATCTGGCAAAACTGTATCAGCTGATGCCCTGGGCAGAGGGGCTGCCAGAGGAATGCCGGAAACCACGCCGCTCATAAAAGCGGCGTTAAATTTAAGGGTAGGCGCAGGATTTGACGTTTACTGCTTTTACGTATAATTATAAATTCCTGACCTTATCACCCTCAAACATGCTGTATCCAGTAGGATTCTTTCTAAATTCAGAAGGTGTGATTCCAAGGCATTTTGTAAATTGCCGGTTGAAGTAAGAACTATACTTAAAACCACATTGGGTTGCAATATCATCAATTTTGAGATTGGTGTTAGATAGCAATTCTTGTGATATCTTAAGACGATAGTGAAGCAGGTATTCAATACATGTACAATTTAACTGCTGCTTGAAACGCTGGTTAAGTGTGGTTCGATTCAAGTGTACAAGTTCACATAGGAAACTTAATGTAATATCGTTCTGATAGTTGTCATGAATGTAATCAGTGCAGGTTGTAACCGGATTAGTATTCTCAGATAATTCGTAGAATTTTAATTTACACTGGTCTACATATATGTCAAAAATACAATTAAGTGTCTGGCGCAGCATTCTTCTGATACGGCAAGTCCAGTAATCATCGCTTTGTGCGTATGTCTCAGCACCAATCATAAGCATTAGTTCATTAATGTGAACATATTGTTGAGGTGTTAAGTAAAAAATGCCTTGAAAATTTCCATGATGCTTTGTAAACATATATAGCATATTTCTATCGTAAACATATTTTTCATCGATTGGAATCGAATCTTCAAGATTTTCAAATTTTAAACAAGCTTTTATGTACCATGGATCAAAGTGAAATGCCTTGGCACTTAAATGTGTATGTTCCAGGCATTGAAAATTGTCGTATTGGGATATACATAGTACAGCTGGAGATGTAACTGTTTGAATATGATTATTGATTTTAATAGTTGCATTTCCACAAGAAACCATAATGATAGTACACCTGTTATTCATTGGTAATGATTCCAGTGTATTATAAAAATCAAATTCAATTGGAATTTCTCTCTCTTTATGTCTATCAGTCTGAGGCATATAAATCTCCTTATAAAAATTAAATATTAAAATACACTATATACAATTTTGAGTTGCAAAAAGTATAAATATCTACTACGTATATGCGATTGAAAGTCTATGGTGCACAAGATATACTTGCATATAGTATAAAACATAAGGAGAATGATGTCTATATGAAAAGATTATTAGTGTACAGTAAGGATTACTGGGGGCAAATCGCAATTGCTGCTATTTCCAGCGTGACAGCATCAATAGCTACAGTTTTTATTATTGATATTTTAAGGCAGATAATAGAATGTATTTCAATAGGAAATCTGATGCAGGAAGTCCAGAATATTATTTTGAAAATGCTAATCGTGATATGTGTTGGCATTGCTTCAAATTATATGGTTGTTGCAATGACAGGATTTGCTGGATCAGGATTATTAAAGAAGCTTAGAAATGATGCAGTGGATTCATTGATGAAAGCCTCCCCAGAGTATATCAATCAATGCAATTATGGTGATTTGATGGAGAGAATTACAGAAGATATTGAGGGACTTGCTGGTTTTATGTCAGGGTATTTTAAAGATTGTATGTATGTGCCTATTCTTACAGTTGTATATTCAGTATATCTTTTTATTATGAATGCTCCGTTGGCAGTAATATGTTTATTTCCATTGGCTGTTATGGTGCCTTTAAATGTGAAATTATTAAAGCCCATAAAACTTCGTCAATTTCAGTATGCAAAAGAACTGGGGCTTACTAATAATAATGTGGAAGAAGCATTTGCAGGTGCGGAAGTAATAAAGTCATATAATCTTCAAAAGAAAATGATGGATAGATATGAAGCAGCCCTTTATAAAACATTTAAAACATCAAATGAAACTGATCGTGCCCAATATAATCTTGAACCAATTTCAAGAGCAATACAAGAGGTGCCTATGGCAATTGCTATATGTGTTGGTGGTGTGCTGGTGTTTAATAATGCTATTACAATGGGCGTACTGATTGCATATATAAGTATAATTAAAAAATTGATGGAGCCATTATCAGGCTGTTATCAGTTGGTTGTCCGTTCGCAGACGGCATTGGTTTCTGTATCAAGAGTGTTTGAGGTCATTGATATCCAGTCGGAAAAAGATGTATTAACAGGTGTCAGTAATGATGATGTAATGACAGATTCTATGATAATCCGTAATGATGATATTATGGCAGATTCTCCTATAATCAGTTTTAAAGATGTCACATTTGGATATGGACAGGAAAATGTTCTGGTAAATGTAAGTTTTGATGTGAGAAATGGGGAAAGAATAGCTTTTGTAGGAGAAAGCGGAAGTGGAAAGAGCACGATTATAAAACTCATTTCAAGACAAATATCGACGGAAAAGGAAAGAATATTTTATAAGGGAATAGATTACTATAAATTCACACCCAATGAAATTCGTAATGAATTAGCACTTATTTCACAGGAGACAACATTGTTTCCAATGTCAATTGCGGACAATATCAGGGTAGGTAATCCTGATGTCAGAACCGAGGATATAATGTTGGCACTAAAAATGTCCGGTTGTGAGAAATTTATTAAAGAATTGCCAGAAGGAATAGATACAATTCTTGCAGAAAAAGGAAATAATCTGTCTGGCGGGCAAAGACAGAGACTTACCATTGCGAGAGCAATTGTAAAGAATGTACCAGTTCTTTTACTTGATGAACCGACATCGGCTCTTGACTTAGAAACAGAAAAAAATATTTGCAATACATTTGATGAAGTATCGAGAAAACATACTGTTATTGCAGTGGCACATAGACTTAATACCATTAAAGATTATGACAGGATTTATGTATTAAATCATGGCAGGATTGTTGAACAGGGAACTCATGAGGAGTTATTGAGTAGGCAGGGAGAATACTGTCATATGTATCAGGATTATGTAAGAAAGGAGGTGTAGTAATAGGCATGAAGGATTTAAAAAGATTTTTATCTTATATGGGGAAATATAGTTTTACATACTGGTTTATTCTTATAGCAACATTGATAATAGAATCCTTTTTACAGATACTTTATTCGTATGTGACGAAAAGAACTATCAATGCTATTGAATTTCAGAATATTGAACTTTTTCGCACAGCAGTGATTGCAAGCGTAATCATCGTTATATTAAAGTGTCTTTTTCCATATCTAAGGTATTTTCAAATAAGGCTGGTTCGTAAAATGGTTTATGAATTGAAGTTAAAGCTCTATGAGAAATTATTGTCTATGAATATGGATTTTTTCAAAAGTACGCATAGTGCGGATGCAATAAAGACGTTAAACTGGGATGCTAATTCGTTGAAAGATTCGTGGTTTTCACATATCTATTGGGTATTGGGAAAGATGGTGATGGTTGTTTCAGCTATTATTACGATGTGCTTTTATAGTCCGATATTGATGGGAATATCATTAATTATTTGTGCATTTACAGCATTTGTTTCTGTTAAAATCAATAAATCAATTAAGAAATATGCGAAAATGGTGCAAAAGAAATCAACGAAATTATCTATATTATTAAGCAATATTATATCAGGGTTTGTAACATTAAAAATGAGTTCGGGAGCTAGGATAGTTTTAAATCATTTTTATGAGGAAAGTGAGGAGGCTTTTCAATTAGAAAAATCCAGAGTTATGGTGGAAGCTTCATTTGAAATGGCAGCTTTTCTGTTAGGAGTTATTGGAAGTTTTGGAACAATTATTGCAGGAACCGTACTTGTTTCAGAAGGGACGCTTGATTTTGGTACAGTTATGGCGGTGGTTACCTTGCAAATGAGCGTAAGTAATGCTATGCAGAGACTGGGAGGCTCTATATCTGCATTGACGACATCGATTGTCCGTGCCAGCCATGTGTTTGATTTTATGGAACTAGATATGGAAGAACAGATAAATAGGTTAACTGGTGAAAATCCTGGGAAGGAGGTATTTAAAGGCGAAAGTAGTGATGTATTTGGGAAAGGTCAGCCAGTCCTTGAAATATCTGATTTGCAATTTTCATACAATGATAATGATAAATTAAAAGATAAAAGCAAAGATTGTGCTGAGTTGTGCTGCGGAAAAATGCAGATACGTGCAGGTGAGAAGATTATGTTAACTGGTGAATCTGGGTGTGGAAAGAGCACATTGCTTAAGCTTATTCAGGGATTTTACCCTGTTGAAAATGAAAAGATTACAATTGGTGGCAAAGATATAAATGAATATGAATTGGATGAATTAAGAAATATAATTGCATATGTTCCGCAGGATAGCTATTTGTTTGAGGGGACAATTGCAGAAAATATTGCATTTGGCTGGAATGGGGAGAATGTCCCTTCAATGGATATGATTATTGCTGCGGCAAAGGAAGCGTATGCTGACAAGTTTATTGAGCATTTGCCGGATGGTTATAATACAAAAGTAACAGCGGGTGGAACTAATTTGTCTGGTGGTCAGCGTCAGAGGATAGCAATTGCAAGAGCATTTATGAAAAATTCGCCTATTGTATTGATGGACGAACCATCATCAGCACTGGATACATATAGTGAAAATGTATTACTCAAAGCAATGAAAGAATTGTTAGAGAATAAAACGGTAATCATGGTTTCGCATAGGATGACAGGGATGGATAAGTTTGAGCGTGTTGTACGGATTGGATAATAAAGATGCTTTATTGCAAGTAAGATTTGGCAAAATCAAACTAATATTTTTACGAAACAGTAGGATTTAAGACATACCAAAGATATATGGAAATGATTCTATAGAATTAGATATAAAAAGGTCGAAAGCCAAATTGATATGTGTCTGGGATTTTGGGAACATATCAAATGTTTTCGACCTTTTTGTATTTACAGCAAATGTAGAAAATGACACAACATGACATAATCGGATTGACTAAAGTAACATAGATATTTATAATATAGACAAAACGAAAATGACATGAACGGAGGACAGGGTAATGGAGAAAACCGTAACACTTGAAGAGGCATTAAAAAGAATTGAGGAGTTGGAAAAAGAGAATGCAG
>OLGZ01000899.1_pt1 | contig 20073 bp, 26 predicted proteins | sample 1605981 | NCBI WGS metagenome assembly OLGZ01 (sample SAMN03283291) | human gut metagenome | biome: human-associated habitat; material: feces | host: Homo sapiens | place: Peru | collected 2012 | reverse complement strand
CGACCTCACGCTTATCAGGCGTGCGCTCTAACCAGCTGAGCTACAAGCCCATTTCTTGCTGACTTCTTAATTTTACTAAATATTTATTACTTTTGCAAGTGTTTTTTAATATTTTTTTACATTTTATCAAAAATATATTATAATTAACCCGAGGTGTATTATGAAATTTAAAGATTTGAAGGAAAAATCACAGGCTTTTGACCAGACAGAAGCTGGAAAAAACTTAAATAAAAGATTAAAAAGAATATTTTTAAATGGCTGTATTTGTGTAATACTTAGTATTGTATATTTAATTTGGAATATTGTTTCTAAGGCTTTTTGGTATGAATACTTATTGGTGGTGGCCTTAGTTGTATTTGGTATCGTATTTATTTATAAATCTTATGAGATAAAATTTTTTGAAGTTAATAGATATAATTATAATAATAGAAAGAGGAGTAAGAAATGAAAAGAATTGTTTTAACAGGGGAAAGGCCAACGGGACCTTTACACATTGGTCATTATGTAGGTTCTTTAAAAAATCGTATTAGAATTCAACAAGAAGGTAATTATGATGCGATGTATGTGTTTGCTGCTGATGCTCAAGCTTTAACGGATAATTTTGATAATCCTAAAAAGGTTAGGGATAATGTTTTTGAAGTAGCTTTGGATAACTTAGCTTGTGGCTTAGACCCGGAAAAGGTAGTATATTTTGTACAATCAGAGGTTCCGGAGTTAACTGAGTTAACGTTTTATTATATGAATTTAGTAACGGTATCAAGATTATATCGTAACCCAACAGTTAAAGAAGAAGTTAAATTAAGAGGGTTTGAAGATAGTATCCCGGCTGGCTTCTTTACTTATCCGGTAAGTCAAACGGCTGATATTACAGCATTTAAAGCTAATGTTATTCCGGTTGGGGAAGATCAATTACCAATGATTGAACAAGCTAGAGAAATAGTTAGAAAGTTTAATGGTATTTATGGGGAGACTTTAGTGGAACCGGAAGCTGTTTTACCAGATAGTTCTAATGAAAGAAGATTAGTTGGCACTGATGGTAATGCTAAAATGAGTAAGTCTTTGGGCAATTGTATTTATTTAAAAGATAGTCCAGAAGAAATTAAGAAGAAAGTTATGGGAATGTATACAGATCCTAATCATATTAAGGTTAGTGACCCTGGTAAGGTTGAAGGTAATGTGGTATTTACTTATTTAGATGTATTTTGTAAGGAAGATAGTTTTGCTAAGTATTTGCCAGAGTATAAAAATTTAGATGAATTAAAGGCTCATTATCAAAGAGGTGGCTTAGGGGATGTTAAGATTAAGTTATTTTTAAATGATATCTTACAAGAAGAGTTGAAGCCAATTAGAGAACGTAGAGAAGAGTTAGCTAAAAATCCTGAATATGTTTATAGTGTTTTAAAGGAAGGTACAAGAAAAGCTAGAATGGCCGCTAAAGAAACTTTAGATGAAGTTAAAAGACATATGATGATTGATTATTTTGATAGTGATACTTACTTAGAAGAATTAAAAGAAAAATATAAATAAAGTAAAAGAGATAAGCACTAATGATTAACTGGCTTATCTCTTTTTAACTTTTTGGCATTTTTGAACTCCATATTTTATATCCCGTAAATACTAGCAACAAGAAATAAAATGGTGCCAAAAAGTATGATAAATAGAAAAAAGTCTTAGCTTTCATATGGAAACTAAGACTTTTACATTCTTAAATGGCGGAGTGAGAGAGATTTGAACTCTCGCACCAGTTACCCGGTCTACACCCTTAGCAGGTGTATGCCTTTCTCCCCATTGTAAGAATATTTTTAAATGCTTATGTCTTGTTTTCCCTTTATTTATGGGGTAAAACAAAGCATTACAATATCTATTTAATTTTGCTTGAACTTGTTTTTTTTAAAGTGGTGCCTAAAATTGGTGCCATTTTTAGTTTTTTTAACAATTTTTGAAGATTTTATTAAATGCGTTAGCACTTTCTTTTTTTGCACTTTGAAAGGTATGAGCGTAAATTTCACTAGTAATATTTATGTTAGAATGTCCTAATCTTTCGCTTACCGCTTTGAAATTTACACCACTGTTTATTAAAATACTTGCCGAAGTATGTCTTAAATCATGAAACCTTATATGTTCTAAGCCATATTTATCAGTTACCTTGCAAAATATTTTGTAACAAGTGCTAGGGTTCATGTGTTTTCCTACTTCATCAGTAAACATTCTATCAGTACCTTGCCATTTGCTACCTAATTTTTTGATATATTCATCTTGCCACTCTTTATATTCCTTTAATACTTCTATTGTTGTATCATTTAATATAATAATTCGGTTTGATGAATTGGTTTTTGGCTTTTTCTCATCTATTTCGCCATTTACAACCTTTAATGAATTATCTATTACTAATGTGTTAGTATCAAAATCTAAATCACTCCACCTTAAGGCTGCTATTTCGCCTCTACGAGCCCCACTATCTAAAGCAAGTGTAAGTAATGCTCTATATTTAATAGGTTCATTTTTTAAACACTCTATAAATTTTTTTGACTGTTCCATGTCATAAAATTTTCTTTCTACCTTTTCTTTTTTAGGCTTTTGTGTTTTTGAATTGGGGTTAGTTGACAAGAATTCCCATTTTATAGCCTGATTAAACATAACATTGATTAGTTTGTAATAATCATATTTTGAATTGTAACTTAGTTCTTTTACCTTGGTACCCTTAAATAACTCACTATACATATCATCTAGTATATATGGAGTTATCTTGCTTAATTTATAATTGCCTATTATAGGAAGAATGTTTTTTAATAATCTTTCATAATTCATTATTGTAACTTTTCCTATATTTACTTCACAATATTTTTTTATGAAGACATTCTTATATTGAGCGAATGTCATATCTTTAATATTAGAATTTTTTCTTTTGTGATAATATTCCTTTGTAAGTTCGGCATCTCTAATTTTAACCTCGGCTAATGTTCCCGTAAACCTTTCTATGTGTCTATCTCTTTTGCCAAAAATATCTTTTCCAAGTTCAATAGTTATTTTCCATTTTTTTATACCTTGTTTATTAACTCCTGTTTGTATATATCCCATGTGCTAAAACTCCTTTCTCATTATGGGATATAAGGTCTTGTTACCTATAAATATTATAGCATATTTTCCCTTATATTCCTAGTAAATCAGAGAATTTTCTCTCTTCATTTTCACTTTTTTTTAGCCACTCATCTATTTCTTTTAAATCAAATTTTATACAACTTAAGACTTTAAAGTAAGGAATTCTTTTTTCTCTTACTAACTTTCTTACGCCACTAACTGATATGTTTAAATAAGTTGCTAATTCATTTATTCCACATATTTCTTTCATTTTCAAAACCTCCCTTATTTTGGCTACAAAGCCATGTACTCGTTGCAACTGACTAAAGAATAGCACCTTATAACATTTAATACTAACAACTAAAAAGAACCTATTTTTAACAGGTACTCTCTTGTAAATAAAGGGCTAGAGTGATAAAAAGTCTATTATTTCGGACAAAAATAACTAAAATACAAGTTAAAAAACTTTTGGAAAAACTATATTTTTTACCAAAAAATAGTTGTATGATGAAATCACAAAGCGAGTGCACAAACTTTGTTATAAAGAAAGGAGTAAATATTTATGTTAGATGATAAGACAAAAGAGCAATTACAAATGCTTGATGAGAAATCTAAACGAGTATTAGATATTTGCGATATTAAGCACGAGTTAGTAGCAACAATGCTAAAGAAAGAAACTAACGGAAAAATATCTCAAGAAGAAATTGATAGGTTTAACAACTATCTAAATGTAATTGTTAAGAGTAATAAGTCAAGCAATAACTTAAATAATCGTATATCAAGTATTTACGAATTAGTAAAAACTCACTACAAAGATTATTTAAAACTTAACTCAATAATGGTATCAAGTAACAAATAATTAACTAATTTTTAACTAAAAATTCGGTGGAAATCAAGTCTTTTATAACTACTGGCGTAGTATAAAAGGCTTTTTTTATGTTATAATCTAAGAAGTTGAGGAGTTGAACTTATGGGACATTATCATAATAAATTAGATAAGAAATATTTTAATAAATCGGTATATGTAAAAAAGTTTGAAGAAGTTTTTAATATCAAGATAAAAGACTACCCCTTACAATATGACATACTTTTTGATACATTTAATACTTATATTATGGTTAACAATATATTGTTTTCATTAAACTATATTGAGCCAAGCAAAAAGGTTGATAATCTAATGCACACTATAAGAAGTTATCTAAACAAATACAAAAACAAAATAAAAAAGTCTTATGATAGTGAGTGTATCTTAGTATATGAAAGCCTAGAACAAAGTCTTGATGAACTAGAAGAAATGAAAGAACTACACGAAACTAATAAGACAAGATACAATTTTAAATCTTTTGAAAAAGAATTTGAAGAATTTACATATCTTTTAGAAAAATTACACTTTGATATGCTAGTAGATAGTAAAGGTATGCCCTTTTATAAGAAAGCCAATGATAAACTACCTAAAAAAGTTAATCTTAAATTACTCAATGATTTAGATACACATAGAAATACATTCTTTGATATAGGCAAACAAGAACAACTTAACAACGACTTTGTAAAAAATTATTCAAAAATTAAGTTTGATTTAAACAATGATGAAGACCAAAAGTATTTTATTATTGATACATTAACTAGAGTAAAGGACTTAAATAATGCTATGGTTGATTATTACATATATGATAAAGATAAGACAGTTGTTGATATGTTTAACTTCTATTTAAAAAACTATATAGACAATGTTGATACAACCCTTATAAAAGATATAGAATATGTTAATATTTTTAATAGATTAAAAGAAGTTAGCCAACTTATAGATAATGATAATATAGATTTAGCATTTGATATTATTAAGAATATAATTAAGCAATACAATAACCTTTATGAAAGGATGAGTTAAATGAAAAAACAAAATATATTAGATTTTCTATGTGATGACTTTTTAAATCAATTTAATAAAGAAAGAGAAAATCTTAAATCAGTTTTAAAAGATGATGAATATAACAACCTATATCATCATATCAATATATTTTTAACTAACAACTATAAACTTCTTAACCTTGATTTTGACTATAATATCAATTCAAGTGATATATTAGAAAAATCCAAAAGTCTTTACCTACTTTCTAAAAGTATAAAAGGTGTAATTGACATATTAAGTATTACCCCTGATTTTTTTAAATCTTATGAAAGTAAATATGGTAGAAGTTTAGCTTTTTCCGAGGTTTGTTATAGAAATTTACTAGGCAATATTTTAATTTATAAAAACGAACTAAAAAAGATAACTGAAAAAGATAGCCAAGGTATTATTGATAGTATGTGTGGTATGATAGAAATATTACAAACAACAAAATATGTACCTTACAATTAAAAATAAGTGATGAGAGTTTTATTTACTTTCATCACTTATTTTTGTTTCATCTTCCTTAAATAATTCGGCTATATCAATATCAAGAACAAGTGCTAATCTCCAAAGTGTTCCAAGAGAAAAGGTTTGGTGGTTCTTACTTTCAATATTGCTTATAAATTGAGTTGAATAACTCATTTTATTGGCTAATTGCTCTTGTGTTAGTCCTTTTAATAGTCGTTGCTTTTTTATGTTTTTAGAAACTATTTCATAAACATAGTTTTCATCATTTCTTTGAAACAATTATACCACCACCTCATCTATATATAATTTTCTCATTTATTTTGTTATATATGCTTACTCTATTCGTGTAAGTTGTGGTATAATGAATAATAAGAAAGGAGTGTGTGTTTATATGGCTTTAATCAAGTGTAATAATTGCGGTAAAGAAATAAGTGATAAGGCTACAACTTGTATTCATTGTGGCGAAAAGTTAAATGTTAAAAATAATGTTGAAAAGCCAATTAAAAAAGCAAGTAAAAAAGGTATTTTGATTATTGGAGGTGTCTTACTTGCTATTGTCTTAATTGGTATAACTATATTTTTAGTTTTAAATCATAATTCCAAAAGTTATATTGGTAAATGGGAACACAATATTACTTGGAAACGAGGAAATAAAACAACAAGAACAAGTTATGCTTATATTGAATTGTTAAAAAATGGTACTTTTAACTATGTTGGCTATACTATTAATGATTTAGAAAATAAAATTACTTATTCTGGTACTTATAATGAGAACGATGGCATAATCTATGTTTATTTTAAATATGAAGAACAAGATTATACTGGAAAATTATACATAAATGATAATAAATTGTGTATGAATGAAGAAAATTGCGAAGATTACTTTGTTAAGACCTCATCAAAAGATAAAAATAGTATTACTTTAAACGAAGAACCAACTTATATATCTTACGAACAATATCAAAGTATTTTAAGTAATAGTGAAAATGCTATTGTAGTATTTGTAAGAGAATGGTGTCATTATTGTAAAGAATATAAAGAAATATTAAAGGAAGTTAATAGTAATTATACTACTCCAATATACTATTATGAACTTGAAGATGATGATATTTTAGGTATAAGTGCTACCCCAACAACCTACATAATAAAAAATGGTGTTAATGTTGAAACTATAGAAGGCAAAAAAGAATATGATGAATTAAGTAAAATACTTAATAAAAATAATGTTGATTAAGGAGTGAGAATATGGCTTTGATAAAATGTCCCGAATGTAAAAAAAAAATAAGTGATAAATCTAAGACTTGTATTCATTGTGGTTGTCCTGTTGAAAATGAAACTAAATATTATTGTGAAGAATGTGGGAAAAAGATTTTAAAAACTGATAAAGTTTGTTCTAATTGTGGTTGTCCCACTAATTTAGAAAAAAAGCAAAACAAAAGTAATTTTTTAAAAGAAAAATTGTCTAAATATCTAAATAATATTAAGACAAAAAATAAAAAAACTATTGTGATTACTTGTATAAGTATAGCAATCATCTTATTTTTAATAATATTTATATTTAGTAGGGAAACTACTATATATAGAATGAATAGTAGTTTAACCACTTATGAAAGCATTACACTACAAAGTTTTGGAAAATGCTACTATTATTATGATAGCCACTATGACGATAGTAAAGACGAAATTGATAGCAATTGTTCTTGGAGTAAAAAAGGGTCATCCTATACAATAACAATAAGTGGTAAAGTTTTATATTGTAGTAGAAATGGCAAAGATTTTTCTTGTAAATATAATGATACAACATTAAAATATACAGCAGATTAAACATAAAAACGGCTACTTGCTAAATAGTCGTTTTTATGATATTATGTATATGTCAAGGGAACTTGAATAAAATAAAAATGGGAATACTTAACAAGGCAATGTTGAGTACTCACCACAAATTTGGTTCGCACTTAATCTTGTTAGATTGAGTGCTTTTCTTTTACATAGATTACTACTTTACGAAAGTAAAAAGTAAGGCTATTAGCAAAAAGATAATTAAGATAAGAGATAAGATTAAAAAATCTTTCTTATTCATACTATCAGCCTCCTTTCTTTTGAAAGGTGGCAAGCACTCAACTGTTAGAGTATTCCCTAATTGGAATTATACTATACTTGTTAGACTATAACAAGTGAACATTTAACAAAATTATACAAAACTACACTAAAATTGTATTCTATTCCCAACACTACCACTATATATATGAGGGGGTGGTAGTATTAAAGACTTAATATCTTTAAAAGAGGCTTGTAAGATTATAGGTATATCTTATAAAACATTGTATAGTTGGGTTAGTAATAATGAGGTATCATACACAAAAGTTGGCAATAGATACTATCTATCACAAGAGCAATTAAATGCCCTTGTTTTTGTTTTTAATAAAAGTTAGGTTGCTTTGTTGTGGTTAAAAACTTAACACACTCTACCAAAGAATATTAAAATTAAATTGTAAAAATTAAAAGGAGGAATTACTTATGTATCTATATCAAAATAGATATGCCAACAAGTTACACTTAAATATTATTAGAGTAAAATATTCAAAGGAACATACTTTAGTTGAAAGAGATTTTGCTATCAAGTTAAGTTATGATTATGACACTATGACAAATGATTTAATAACATATAAATTATATCTTTATTTAGGTTGTTTATTAAGCCAAAATGCTTTAAGAGATAATGTAATAACACTTGATACAAAAGTCTTTCTAAATGCCTTAAAAACGACTAAAAAGGCTTATATTATATCATCACTTGAATATTTAAAAGCCATAAGGTTTAATTATTATTATTTTAAAGGTAAAAAGAATAACAAAGGTTATACCAAAGAAACAAGAACTTGTCGTATCATAGATGATTATTCCACCACAAAAGGTAGTATTACAATTAGGTTTAACAATGATTACTTAACACTACTTGGTTATAGTAGATTAACCTTACAACTACCTAACGAGTTATTTAATATGAATATAACAAAATATCATCATAGTTTATTTATGGGAGTTCGTGTTTTATTTCATAGGCAAGTCAATTATAGCAATAAACACAAAAATATAATCTCAATAAAAGAAATAACAAAATATTGTCCTTTACTACCTTGTTATGATGACTTGAACGAAAGCAAACAAGTATCAAGAAACATATTAGAGCTATTTAAAAAGAATATGAACTATATGAGCGAATTACTTAATTTAACTTGGCAATACGAGAATGAGCCAACTACTTACAACACTTTCATAAACGATAAAATAATCTTTGAGTGTAGAAATTAAAGTAAACTAAAGCAGTTTTTAAGGTTTGATATGTAGATAGCATTTAGGACAAACACTTATAAATAAAGACTTTTATTAGGCGTTTAGTTCCTTAAATATAATAAGTATATTATATATAGCACTCACTCCTTATGGAGTGGTGCTTATATATCTATAATTTAGTTTTTACAATAGATAAAAAATAAAAAAGTATATGTAGAGTATATTATACTTGTATATATACAAGGAGGAAAAATATGATAAAAAAAGAGGAATATAAAAATTATATAGAAAATGAAAACAATATAAGGAAGATACCAACTAACTTTAATAAATTAGACAATATATATGGTGGTGGCTTATCAAAAGGCTTAACTATTCTTGGGGCTAATACAGGTTTGGGAAAGACAACTTTTGTCTTACAACTTGCCGATAATGTGGTACAACAACCTAACACAAAGGTTTTGTTCTTTTCTTTAGAATTGACTAAATATGAGTTAGTATCAAAATCTTTGAGCCGATTGTCTTATTTAGATGATAACTTAACTAATCATACACCAAACGACTTTATAAGTAATAGTGTTGATGATTTAGATACTTATTATAGTCATTATGAGCCAATAGGAAATAATGTCTATATAGTAGATAATGTTAGAAATATTATGAAAATATCTAAAACTATTTACGACTTTTGTAATGAGTTTGAAAATGATAAAGTCGTTGTTATTATTGATTACATACAATTTATAAATTGTAATGGAAACAATGATAAACAAAATGTAGATATTATTACACGAGAACTTAAAGCACTTGCTAATAATTACAATATACCTATTGTAGCAATTAGTAGTTTAAGCCGTGAGGGTGCTAAAAGAAACGATATATCATCATTTAAAGAAAGTGGTAGCATAGAATATACGGCAGACTATCTAATAATTATGTATCAAAAAGAAAATAATAGAGGGTTGGCTTTTACTGATGATACTGATACTATTACACTTGAGTTTTTAAAAAATAGGTTTGGGGTAAAAGGACAATTTGATTTGAAATATATAGGAAACTATGCAACATTTAAAGAACTTTAACGAGTTCTTTTTATTTTGGAAAAATATTTTAGTCGTTTAATTTTGGGGCGACCCGTTGCTACCAAAAAGCAACTAGGAAATACTACAAAAGCCACCCGTACCCATTAAAAGGAGGAACACAAATGAAACAAAAATTTTTAACACTTGCCGAGGTAAGTGATAGCCTACACACTTCTATTGCATATATAAAAAAACTTATAGAAGAAGAAAAAATTAAGGCTATAAAATCATCTAAAAATTATTTAATTAGTGAGTTTGAATATTTAAAACTAATTGAGGCTATGGAGGTAAAACAAGATGAAAAACAATAAAATAAGTATTGATTTAGATATTGAGGACTTACTAGGACTTAAAGAACCAAAGAAAGGTACTCTTGAATATGACCTAAACTTTATAATTGATAATGGTATAGAAGAATATTTAAGACTACAAGAGGAAGAAAAACAAAAAGATAAAGAGTTTGTAGAAATGTTTAAAAGGAATTATGATGAAATAGTAAAATTTATTTCCGTTGACCCTAAACAAAGAATAGCAGTTGACTGTTTTACTTGTATTAAGGGTATGGACTTATCAAAAAAATATGGAAAACCAAAACAAAAGAGATAAGAAGTCAATTGATAACTTGCTTATCTCTTATTTTTTTGTTTATACCTAAGTAGGTTCTAATAATTTGAATTTGAACTTGATTATGTGTTTGAAATTCTTTCCTAAATTCTTTTAAAAGGCTAGCAAACTCTTTTTTTAAAATTATTTGTTCTTTAGATGATAAAAATATTTCTTTATTATCAAGTGTTTGCTTTATTACTATCAGCCTTATAAGTTGGTCTTTCATTTTGCTAGTCATAATGAATTGCATATCTTTTAAATCACTTAGCATTTTCTCATTCATTTTTTAACTCCATTCTTTGGTTTTTTGTTTTTTTGGTGCCTTTTTTGAAATACCATTTCCTTATACCCCTTAAATTACTAGTAACAAGAAATAAAGTGGTGCCAAAAAAGTTGCCAAAAAGTATGATAGTTTGTAATACTTTGTGATAAAGTGTGATTTTCCCATAAAATCTAAATAAATGAAATATAAAAAGTGGTGCCTTAAAATATGTATGAAAAAAGTCTTAACTTTCATTTTAGAAAATCAAGACTTTTGCTTTTAAAATGGCGGAGACAGAGGGATTTGAACCCTCGCAGCAGTTACCCGCTCTACATCCTTAGCAGGGACGCCTCTTCAGCCTCTTGAGTATGTCTCCATTTTATTTTCATGTGCTCTAGAATTGGCTTGGCACTCCCTTAGCAGGGGCGCCTCTTCAGCCTCTTGAGTATCACTCCAGGCCACGTTTAATTTCTTTAAGAACATATTCATTTTACTATAAATTTAGGGTAGTGTCAATCTATAAAAATAACAAAATGAAACAAAATTTCATTTCTTGGTCGTTACTTCCCAAGTTTCCAACTTCATAGATAAAGTAATCTTCATTCTCCATGGGCTTAAATTCCGGCAGTCGCTTCCTGTTAAATAAAAAAAATCCAATTACTTGGATTCATTTAAACAGGTATCACTAATATTTTGTAAGAAACTATTCATTATTGATATATAATCTTCGTTGTTTTTTCTTTCGTTATCATCTAGAACGTCCATCATGTTAACTTCAATAGTCTTGGCTTTATAAGTATCTTTTAATTCATTAATCTTATCATTAGATTCACCTTTTTTAATAAATAGAGCTTTATATTTACCATTTTTGAAGTTATTTTTTAACTCAGTAGTATAGTTATCATCATCTTCAATAGAAATAACTTTAAAGCCATAGTTTTCTAAAAACTTTAAGGCATTAGTTGAAGTTACGATAACATTATTATCACTGGCTTTAGATGTAGAGGCAATATTTCTTAAATTAGCATCGATAATGGAAACTTGTTCTTGAATATTTTCATAATTTTTATTAATTTCTTCTTTGATATACTTACTACTGATAAATTCACTAAGATTATTTTTAACGGTAGTGGCTAACATTAAGAAGTTATTTGGACTTAGCCATAATTCTTCATCATAATTACTATATTCTAAGTTAAGACCATAACTTACATCGATTATTTTCATATTTTTATTTTTATTAATAAAATCTCTAGCAATACTTTTTTCTTCACTAAGACCATTGTAGACAAAGAGGTCAGCTTTAGAATAATCTTGTTTTTGTTTTTCTGTAAGTTCATAGTTAGTAATATCACTACCACTAGGATAAATACTATTTACGGTACTATAATTACCATATAATTTAGAAACGATAAATTCAATTGGATAGACGGTTGCATATACATTGATGTTTTCCATTTTATCTCGTTTAAAACAGCTACTACTTCCTAACGCTACTAAAAGTAACAATAATAATTTAAATCCCTTTTTCATTTTTTCTCCTTCTTTTTAACGGGGTCATATCCACCTTTACTAAATGGGTTACAGCGAATAATTCTTTTAATACCATTATATAGTCCTTTTACTGTGCCATATTCTTCTAAGCAATCTATCATGTAGTTAGAACAGGTTGGGTAATACTTACAATTGCTATGGCTACTTAAAGGGGTGATTTGATATAACCTAATTAATTTGATTAGTACGTTTTTCATACTATCACCAAAAATATATTATCATAAATTGGGGTGGTTTTACAATGCTTTTTATTTTTTAGGAAAAATAAAGAAGTGCTAAACCTCCCGTCCAATCCGGGAGCTTCAGCACTTCAACTAATAATAATGTAGCAACTTTTTTAGGTAATGTCAATAGACAATTTAATGAAATTTAATTCTAGACTTTTCTTTTAGGCAATTTTGCCTTATAATACTTAAGAAAGAGGAGATTTTTTATGCTTAAAATAAATAACTTAACAGTTAAAGCAGATAATAAAGAAATATTACATGACTTTAACTTAAATATAAATGATGGAGAAATCCATGTTATTATGGGTCCGAATGGAATAGGAAAATCAACGATTGTTAATACCATTATGGGTAATAAGAACTATGAAGTTACTGAAGGATCAATCGAATATAATAATGAAGATTTACTTAAAATGGACACTACTACTAGAGCACGTAAAGGTTTAATGCTTATTAATCAAAGTCCGATAGCAATAGAGGGTGTTACTAATGCCGAAATGCTTAGAAGTGCTATTCAAGAAAAAAACCAAGAGAAAGTTAATATCTTTGAATTTAATAAAAAATTACAAGATATTTGTAAAAAATTAGATATTCCAACTTCATTTATTCATCGTAATATTAATGATGGTATGAGTGGTGGCGAAAGAAAGAAAAATGAACTTATGCATATGTGGATGCTGGAACCAAAGTTTTTAATGCTAGACGAATTAGATTCGGGACTTGATGTTGATGCTCTAAAAGTATGTAGTAATAGTATTATGGAATATTATAAAGAATATAAACCTAGTATTTTAATAATTACCCACCATACTCAGATATTGGATATTATTAAACCAGATTATGTACACATTATAAAAGATGGGACAATATGTTATACTGGTAATTTAGAAACTGCTAGAGAAATAGAAAATCAAGGATTTAACATAAATCTAGGACAAACGAAATAAGAGGGGGAAACTTTTTTGAATAAAATATTAGTGAAAGAAGATAATATTGTATTAGATAATGAAATAGTAGAATTAGAATTTAAGACTTTAAAATGTAATTTAACTATTAAGGGTAGTGTTTGGATAGATGATTTAAATAATAATAGTTTAGAAGAATTAAATATTACTTTGCTTGATGGAAGTAGACTACTTTATAATAAATATACGAAAGATATTAAAAATTTGAAGATAAATATATTAGAGAATAATGATACAACGTTAGAGTTTAATTATAGTTTATATCAAAGTATTAAAGCTAGTATTATATTGGATTCTAAAGTACTAGGTAATAATAATAAATGTAGTATGAATGTTTATGGTGTTAGTGATAAAGATGGAGCAATAGTAGTTAATGCGACTGGTTCAGTACTAGAAAATATTAAAGATAATGATTTATTAGAAAATATTAGAATTTTAATGTTAAATGATAGTGAGAATGTTATTGTACCTAATTTACTTGTAGGTTCTAATGAAGTTAGTGTCAATCATAATGCTACTATTAGTAGTTTAGATACGAATTATTTATATTACTTAAATAGTAAGGGCTTAAGTTATGAAGAGGCTAAAAAGTTAATAGTTAAAGGATTTTTAAAGTCAAAATTAAAATTAAGAAAGAAGGAGGAACCTTATGAATAGAGAAGATTTTCCAATGCTTTTTAATAATATTATTTATTTTGACAATGGGGCGACTACTTTTAAACCAAAACAAGTGTTAAAGAAGATTAGTGATTATTATACGGAGTATACGGCTAATGCTCATAGGGGAGATTATCATATTAGTTTGAAGGTTGATACGGAATATGAGCTTGCTCGTAATATAGTGCAAGAGTTTATTAATGCTAAGGAACGTAGTGAGATTGTGTTTACTAGTGGTTCTACTGAATCTTTAAATTATATTGCAACGGGGTTTTTTGGCAATTATTTAGAGGCTGGAGATGAGATTTTAATTACGAAGGCAGAACATGCTTCTAATGTATTACCTTGGTTTAGATTAGCAAAACAATTAGATGTTTTGGCTAATTTTATTGATTTAGATGATAATCATTATGTTACTGTAGATAATGTTTTAAAGGCTATTACACCAAGAACTAAAGTTATATCTTTAGCTCAGATTACGAATGTTATTGGGGATATTAGACCAATTAAAGAAATATGCAAGATAGCACATGAACGAGGAATATTTGTAGTTGTTGATGCGGCTCAAAGTGCCCCTCATATAAAGATTGATGTTCAAGACTTAGATTGTGATTTTCTAGCATTCTCGGGACATAAACTATGTGGTCCAACGGGAGTTGGCGTTTTATACGGAAAGAAAGAATTATTAGAAAATATGGAACCTGTTAATTTGGGCGGCGGTATGAATGAATCATTTGATACGGTTAATGATGTTTACTTAAAAAGCTTGCCAACGAGATTAGAAGCTGGAACACCAAATATTGAAGGAGTCTTAGGACTAGGTGAAGCGATTAACTATCTAAATTCTATAGGAATGGATAAAATACATGAATACGAAATGGCTTTAAGAAAATACTTGGTTGAAAAATTAATTGATATTAAACATATTGATATAATAAATATGGAAGCTGATAGTGGTATTGTAGCGTTTAATGTAGATGGGGTATTTTCTCAAGATGTAGCGGTGTATTTAGATAAATATAATATTTGTTTAAGAGCGGGTAATCATTGTGCTAAGATACTAAAAGATGAAGTTGGAGTTAAAAATACTTGTCGTATAAGCTTGTACTTTTATAATAATTATGAAGAAATAGATAGATTAGTAGAGTTATTAAAAGATAAAGATAGAATAGTAAGAGAGATGATATAATGGATAATGAACTTAGAAGAGAGATAATTATGGATAATTATCAGTATCCTTATAATAGAGAAGTACCTAGTGATTTAGAAGGATATATAAAAGTTAATTCTAATAATGAATCTTGTATTGATAATATAGATATTTATATTAAAATCGAAAATGACAAGATAGTAGATATTAAGTTTATGGGAGAAGCTTGTGCCATATCAACTTCGGCAACTTCAGTTATGATAAAGTTATTAATAGGAAAGACTTTAGATGAAGTTAGAATGTTATATAAAGAATATAGTGATATGATCGAAAATGGTACTAGTTATGATAATTTAGAAGAAGCTAATGCTTACGGGGAGATATACAAGCAACAAAATAGAAAACATTGTGCCTTGTTACCTTGGTTAGGTATTATTAAAGCTTTAGAAGATAAAAACTAAGAATATAGTAAAAACTATGTTCTTTTTTCAGGTATTTGTGATAAAATATGAGAGCTGGTGATTATTATGAATATAAAAAGATATGAATTATTAAAAAGAAAAGAGCTATTAGGATATTTAAAGGTACAAGAACTAAAGGGATATGTTAGTTATCTTGATGTTAATGAGATAAATAATTTAATAAATAAAGTTAGTGCTTGGTATGATTTAAAGTACCCTAACTATGAATTAGCTAAGTTAGATATAAATAATTTTAAGTTAGAAGATATGAATATATTATCACAGTATATGAATAGTGATGAATTATTTAAGAGATTATCTTTCTTAGAAAATACTTTTTTAACGGGAGAGTATCGTTATAAGAGAGCAGGTTCGATTAAAAGAAGTAATAATAAAGTAGGTAATTGGACTGATGTAATATGGATAGATGTTCCAAGAAAGAGTTTGGATCCTAAATGTCCAATATGGTTAAAACCATTAGATTTAAAGGTGTTAGTAGATGTTAAGTCGGGGATGGTTTTAAATATAGGAGAGTTAGATGAATATATTTATAATGTTCATTCTTTAAAGTTAGATGATTTATTAAAAGATTTAGAGCCATTTAAAGATACTTTAGATTTAAGAAATATTTTGTATGTTGTTAAGACTCATAATATTGATTTAGAACTTAGAAATAAAGTATTAGAGTTAATTTCTTTAAAACTTATTAATTCTAGTTCTTATGGTTATTTTAAAGCTCTTGAAATGCTTAAAGACTTTAATAGAGAATTAGATACTAAGATGGATATTAATAGTATTTTAAGTAAGAAAAAGATTAGAAAATAGGTGGGTTTATGAATAATTATTTATGTTCAGGTTATATATATGAGGCTTGTTCAATAATTAATTTTAATAAGAAAGCAATTGCGTTAAAAACTAAAGATTATTGTATATGTGATGTTTATTATGATGAACATGGTAATAAGTATTGCTATATATTAACTGGTGATTATAAAGGAAAGACTTTAAAAGAATTAAATGATTTTAATACAGATTATGATGTTATATTTCATCATAGTATGGCTGGTACGGGAACTATTAATATTAATAATGCCGAAGATTTAGAATTTGATAAAGTTAGAGAAATGATGTTAGCAATTAATGATAAATACTACTTAGTTAATCCTGAAGACGCTAATAGAAGATTAATTCGACTTCCAGCGAAACTTACTTTAGAAACTGTTAAAATATTGGATTGTGCTTTTGATAGACATGAAAATACTTCACAAGAAGAGAATGATATTGTAAGTCTTTATAAAGAAATAAAGAATACGATTGTTGGTCAAGATGAACAGGTAAAGAAGATTCTTACTACTTTGTATCAAAATGAATTAATTAATAATGAATATGAAGATAATTTACTAGGGCTTAAGAAACATTTACTTATATGTGGTCCAACGGGTACTGGTAAGACTGAGACTATTAGAAGAATAGCCGATAATTATGATAAGGCTATTGCTATTGTTAATGCAACTTCTTATAGTGAAACCGGTTATGTTGGAGAAAGTGTTGAGGATATGTTGGCGTCTTTATATTATGCTGCTGATGGTGATTTAGATGCTGCTCAAGAAGGTATTTTAGTTATTGATGAGATAGATAAATTAGCGGAAGATGGTGGAAAAAAAGAGTCATGTATCAAGATTAGGTGTTCAAAGATCTTTACTTAAGATATTAGAAGGTAATATTATGAATGTTAATATAATTGAGGGGAAGCTTGCTACGGTTATTCCTTTTGATACTTCAAGGCTTACGGTTATTGGTTTAGAAGCTTTTGCGGGTATTATAAAACAAGATAAGAAGATTACTTTAGGGTTTAATAGTGTTAGTTCTAACAATAAGGAAGATGTTGATTATAGTAAGATAACTTCTAAGGATTTTGTAGATTATGGAATGCTACCAGAATTAATGGGAAGATTTACTTCGAGAGTTTATATGCATACTTTAAAGAAAGAAGATTTAAGAAATATTTTATTATTTTCTAATGAAAGCCCATTAATTTTGTATAAAGAATATTTTAAGAATCTTAATATTGAATTTAGTTATGATGATGATTTTATCGATGAAGTAGCAGAGGGCGCTTATAACCTAGATTTAGGCGCTAGGGGGTTAAAAGTAGTATTAGATGATGTTATTAGTCCATATTTATTCGAAGCTTATGCAGGTAATATTAAGAAGATTCATTTAAAGAGTTCGAATGATTATAAGTTAAAACATAAGTTAGAAGAGAACACAAAAGGATAGTGTTCTTTTTCTATTTGTGATATTATTATTGTGGTGATTATGATATGAAGGATAAAAATTTAATATTAAATATTTTAATTATACTTAGTTTAGTATTGCTAACTATTAAGGGACATTTTTATACTTTGATACTTAGTTTAGTATTAATATACTTAGTTAAATATAAGAAAATAAATAGTGATAAAAGAGTAATAGGAAGTAGTTATTTAATTATTATCTTACTTAGTTTAGTAGGACTTACAAAGTATGCTTTCTTACTTAGTATACTTTATGGTATGGAACTTACTTTGATAATCTTTATAATACTAGATAAGTTTAATAAAAAATATAGAATTCCTAAAGAATATATTTTAATACTTTGTTTAGTAGTTATGATGGGGATTAATGGTTTTAAAAGTATTATTAGTTATGGATTAGATAATATTTTAAATACTAATATTATTAAACAAGATATAGTAAAGTCTTTGAATATTAAGAATAGTAAGAAAATAAAGGATATTAATGAGACTTTGATTATTAGTTCTAAGGGAGATGTATTATATGATACTAAGGGTGGTTATATAGATACGGGTCTTTCTAATGTTATAAAGAATTATTTATTTAATATACTGGGTTCTATAATTATTATGGTAATAGTTTGTTATACTAAGGAAGATAAGAATAAATATAATAAAGAGAATAAAGAAGCTGTAGATAATGTTATTAAGGAATGGAATGAATTGACAAAGAGATAATATGTATGCTATAGTATGGCTACTGGTGGGGTATTATGGATAGTATAGATAATATTATTATTAGTTTGTTTATTAAACCTAATATTATAGTTAATAATATATTAGAGTTAACTAGTGATGAGTTAGATTATTTAAAGACATTTGGGATTAAAGGGTTAATATTAGATGTTGATGAAACTTTAAGATATAATATGAAGATGATTGATAATGATACTTTTAATTGGTTAATTATGGCTAAGAGTAAGATGGATATAGCGGTAGTAAGTAATGGGTATGATATGAGAATAGAAGAAACATTGAGATTACTTAAAATACCATATTATAAAATGGCATTTAAACCATCTAAAAAATACTTATTACAAGCTTTAAATACCATTGGGATAAAACCGGAAGAATCTTTAATAATTGGTGATGATTATCTAAGTGATATATTAGGGGGATATAGAACTAATATTAATACTTGTTTAGTTAGAAAAAGAGGTAAATAATGAATAATATAAAAAAGATTATATTAGTACTAGGAGCTATTTTATTATGTGGATGTTCTAAAGTGGATGGAACGTGGTGTTCTTATACAGAGACTTTTTCTAGTTTAGTTATTACTAGTGATGATGTAACTCAGGAACAATTAAATAATGTAGTTAAAACTATATCTAAGTTAGAAAATTTAAAATCTTATGATGTTGTAGAATACTTAGATAATGGTAATCCAGTTATTAATATTTATTTTCTAAATAAAGAAGGAATGAATAATAGTGAAGCTTTACTTAATAATTTAAAAGGGGTTTCTAGAGTAGAAAAGAAGAGTTTTGAAGTTCCTAGTACTAGTTTAGTTATTAAGAATAGTAAGTATACTTATGGTACTAACTTAGATAATGTTGACGCTATTAGTAAAGATGGCTCTTTAGAATTTAAGGATGATAAAGTATATTTAAAAGATAATGATGTTACTTATTATTATAAAGATAAGATGCTATGTACAGATTTAGATTGTTCTAGTGTGTTAATTAAGAGTAAGAAGAAGACTTGTTAAGGTCTTTTTTTAATGTTTAGTTATTAAAATATAATTTGTTAAGGCATAGTGAGAGTAGACTTTTTGGAATAAATTTTATTTTCAAACATGATAATTTGTGGTATTATGATATTGCAATCATATGACATCATAAGTCATGTGTAATAAAATTATTTATTTGGTTTAAAATAATGGAAAAGAGGTTATATGTATGAAAGATAAGAAAATAATAATTTTATCAATTGTTGGGGTTTTGCTGTTAGTAAGTATAGTAGCTACGTCTTATGCTTACTTTACTGCTAATGTATCTGGTAATAAAGATACTAATAATGTAGTTGTTACTAATGGGGTT
>OLGZ01000894.1_pt1 | contig 20174 bp, 30 predicted proteins | sample 1605981 | NCBI WGS metagenome assembly OLGZ01 (sample SAMN03283291) | human gut metagenome | biome: human-associated habitat; material: feces | host: Homo sapiens | place: Peru | collected 2012 | reverse complement strand
TACCGTTGGACAGCCGGGATTTTAAGTCTGTGGAGACGACGTAAGACTCAGCACATATTGTGCAGAGCAGTTGTTTATGAAGCAGAAACCTCCGCCATGGTTTTCTTGAGGTCTCCACAGACCTTTAAGGAAACCCCCGCTTGAAGCGGGGGAGGATGTCATAAAGACTTTTGCTTTTGAAATATAACATATTTGTATTGAAACCAAGAAATAAGGATGATTTGTATGGCAAATAAGTACGCATTGGCGCTATCTGATGTACAGGAATTTAAAAGCTGGCTTATGCAAAACGGATGGTGCATTGAGAAAATCAAAGGGGAAAACGAAATTGTAAGAATGACTTCAGACAAACACGAAAAACCGCTTGTAATTTATAAGCAAACCAAGGAATCTATATTTGCATCTGTGCCTGATATGTGGTACGATATTATAAATGCTTTCTATACTGAGAGAAAGGCAAAAGAAGCTGCCGGATGTTCTGCTGAAGCCAAAGAAAAGCTGCTTAAACTCATTGATGCTTTAAGCAATAGCTTATGCAACGAATGTCATGTCGGAGAAGGCGTTTGTCCTTGTAAAAGCTGTCGTTGGAACTCCGAAAGTCTCGAAAACGAAATAGCAGATATAATAGACCTTTAATTTTTTTTGAAAAGGAGTGATTTCAATGGGTAGAGTAACAATTACAAACAGACTTCTTCAAGAGAAGAAAGACAATTTAAAAGCCTCCGGATTCGACATTGAGATTGTTCCGACTTCCGATAATGAGCAAACAGGGGATATGTGGATAATCCTTTCCAAGAATGAAATACATATTACTCATAGAGTGGGCGACGATGTTTTGTCTAACGATAAGATGCTGTATCATTGCCTTAATGTGATGGAACAAGAACACGAAAGAGTAAGGAAAATACTTCAGAGCAACTAACTATATAGGAACCTGCATTGATTATGCAGGTTCTTTTTTTGTGCTTTAAAACAATTTAGAGCATTTTAGCAGTTGTTCGCCCGAATTATTTTAAAATAGCTAATTTGCTTTTCATCTGACATATTTATCATGAGCTTTTAAAGCAAATATTATCTGAAAGGAGTCGATTTAGCGATGAATCACTCAAATGTAAAGTCTACGACCAAGAAGAGAGCAAAAGCTGTTCTTTCTGTATTTTTGGTCGTAGCAATTCTTATAGCAGGAGCTTATGCTTTTCTTTCAGCGACTGACAGTAAAACAAACGTTTTTACGGTCGGAAACGTAGACATTGAGCTCCACGAAATATTTAACGGTAGAGACTACGGTAAGGGTGAAGACCCCGGAGCTATCGGCGATAAGATTGAAAATATTGTGCCGGGTAAGTCTATTGAAAAAGCCCCTTACGTTGTAAATACCGGCAAGAATCCGGCGTACACATTTATCGCCGTTGGTATTCCGACCGATACTTCTGCTAATGTGTATAATGGACAGGGTACATATACTGCAAAGACTGAGCTTGATATTAAAGTAAAAGCTTATGCTATTCAGCAGCAGTATAATGGCGCTACGGATGCTGAGAGCACTTGGACGAATTATTTTAAAAAGGATATGATTTCCGGCACTGCAAGCGATGCGGGTATTGAGCTCTTTACACTTAATGACGGTACATCTGCCGTTACAACCGGAACACATACTATCGGTTCTGATTGGCAGGAATTCAGCACTCCGTACAGTGTAACTGATGGTGGTAATACTTACACATATCATTTCTTCAAGTATGTAGCAAATAATGAGTTGCTTCCGGTTGGAACAACTACTGCTCATCTGTTTGATAAAGTTGTATTTAATGAAAATATTGGCGGAGATACTCCTCCGGAGCCGGTAACAATCAATTACCTTCTTCCTGAAGATGATACTGATACTTTAGCCGGAGAAGTAAATCTCGCTGCAACAAGTGACATACCTGAAGGATATAGACTTGTAGAATCTAAAACAGTTATGCCGGGCGAATCAATTGGTGACGTTTATTTCGATGCTTCAATGGACAAAGCAACAGAAAATAAAACCGGAGATTATATTGATGCAGAAACAGGCGAAGTTATTTATTCAAATTTGAGGATTTATAAAGACACGAATGCACTTTATACTTATAGTGATGCAGGATATGAAAATGTAGTTCCACAAAAATATTTGTGCTTTGATATGTACAATGGATTTTTAGGTGTCCATTCCTCATATTGGGATGAAGTTAACACAAATAACGAACCATGCACCGTTGTTATTCCTTCGTCACTCGATTGTTCATCAGCAGAGGTTTTAGGTGACACTTTAGCAGCCTCTGAATACGAATTGGAGGTATTCACAAAAACATCAATTGGATATTTGAAGCACTGGAGTGATAATGATAAAACAGATGGATATAAGAAGAATATAACTTCTGTAAATATCCAACAGTGGTATATTATTGATGACCCGAACAATTTATACGATGCGGAAAGAACTCCTGAATATGATAGTAAAGATTGGTCAGACGCAGGATTCGGAAAAAATCCACAAACTTATAAGTATACGTTGAAAGAAAAATACCAAAATGTTAAAATGTCTTTTGTTATTCCCGGAACAGTAACATGGACACATTTCGGCGATGCACATTTAGAATTTATTTCTCCTAATGTTTTTGGGCGTGCAGAAGGAAGTGATTCAGGAAATTACACAGTTTTTCGCTCTTGGTCTCCGGTGAAAGATATTTATTATGGAACTGGCACTAAGTATATTTCTTGCTCTACATTAATTGAAACGGTTACTCTGCCTAATACCGTCACTGAGATTTCAGGGTTATCGACAAAACAGACCGAGCTTGTCTTGCCAAATAGTGTTGCTAAAATAGAGGGACAAGCATTTCAGACGTGCCCAAATCTTAAAAAAATAACTTTGCCTTTCAGTCTGGAGCAAATTGGAGTGCATTCAGTTCCCAATAATACTGAAATTATTTATAACGGAAATATAGATTCTTTTAAGCCGCTTGTTAAGGATTTGTTTGATGAATATAGTGGTAACAATATAGAATGCGTTAAAGAGCTTACAAGTTATAGCAGTAGGGTAATTTGTGATGATGGATTTATAAAAGATGGATATTCTCATTACACATCAGAGGATATTTCAACTCATCTTAATGAAACGGTTGATTCGGCTCCGTACATTGACGAGTTTGGAAGCCACGTATATGGTCATTCACATTATTCTTGTGATTGCGGATATTCTTACGACGCCAGTACTTGCCCTTAATTATAAAAACTCTCGACCTTAACTGGTCGGGAGTTTTTTTTCATCTTTCTATTGTCTAACATATTATTTATGTATTCATCAAGGCATTTAAGAGTGTTGGTGGATTTTATATAGATATTTTAAAACTGGTTGTTTTGGAGGCAGCCTTTATATTTGTTTATCCTTCCTATGGAAGGTGTATATAGATATTTTTTTTGGAGGTAATCATTATGAAAAGATTCCATTACGTAATTTCTCTTTTTGCTTTTATGTTTTGGGGATATCCAGAAGCATCTAAAGTTGTTGGGAAATATGTGGTCTTGTTCCTTGAGGAAATAATCGTTTTTATAACAGGATATGACTATATTAACACTTTTGATAGCGTAGCCGTCACTTTGATGGATGCTCTTGAAAAAATCAATTTAACATATGTGGGAGCTGCTTGTGTCGCAGAACTGGGAGCATGGTTGATTTATATGGTCGCAAATTGTCTCGTTCGTTTTAAACTCAAAAAGGCCACATCTGTTCCAAAAATAAAATTTCCTAAAAAAAATAAAACCATCCAGTTTGATGATTAAATAATCCCCCATGCAAGAGAGTCGAAGAATAAATACTTCGGCTCTTTTTGCTTCTAAAATTGTTTTAAAATGCACTTTGCTCTTTTTGTCTAACATATTTAAAGTAAGAAATATATAAGTGAGGTATCAATTATGATAGATAGAAGTTTAATGTTTTCAGTGCTTATGAGTCTTAAGCCGCAATATTGTCAGAGAATTCTTAATGGCGTAAAGACGGTAGAAATAAGAAAGACAATACCAACACTGAAGCCTCCATTTAAGGTGTATATGTACTGCACAAAAAATAAGGGAACAGATGATATTTTAAAAATCGGGGCCGGCAGGAAAAAGAATAAAGGTAATGGTTTTATTGTGGGAGAGTTTACCTGTGACGGATATACGTTTGATGAAGCTCCATATAACAAGCTCGTCGAGGGTTCTACTCTTAACAAGGACGAACTTATGGAGTATGGTAAAAGAGTGAGATTAGCAGGATGGCATATAAGCGATGTCAAAATATATGATAAGCCCAAAACGTTAGATGAAGTAGGAGCTGCGAGAGCTCCACAATCTTGGTGTTATGTTTAAAGGAGAAGATGGTCATGGGATTAAAATTAAAGGATGAAGTTAATCCGGAAATACTTAGAAATTTCGGATTTCGCCTTGGGAGAGAATACTTTGGAAATGAAAAATGGTGTGGAGATGGATGTGGGTATGAGTATCAGGCAAATTGGTATCACAAGTTTTTGACAGTTGACTGGGATACTGGTGAAGTTGGCGACGGATTCGACAATATTGCTTACGCTGATGATGATATACCAATGGTTCAGATTATGTTTAGAATCGGGAGTAACAATGATTTGTATATTGATTGTGCCCCGAACTGCACATATCACATCGGTGGAGATGAATTAGATATCGTTGCGGATACCATATATGACCTTAATGCAGCAGGATTGTTAGAAAAATTTTAGTGAGCTACCACCACCTAAAGGAAGCAGGCTTTCTGCGACACTATTATAAAAACCGTTGAAATTTAGTTTGGGGTGATATTTATGTTTAAACCTGTAATTATAACAATTCTAATATATTCTTTGATAATAACCATTGTTGATATTATCAAAGATAGCTCTTCGTATTCTTGGGGCCTTGACGGATGGATAGATGTTGTTGTGGCCGGTCCGGTAATGTGGATAATTTTACCTATTATAAGGCTAATAAGCTTTTGCCTCAAAAAGCATAAAAAAAGCATCCAAATATTAAGGAAAAAGAGTATTCCGAGAAACAAATTGAACACACGGTTAAACGATATTTAAAGATATATTTAAAAAAGATGTCGCTAAAAAAAGAAGAAAATTGTGTTTGGTTGAAACCGGAACATCTTTATAGTATAGACTTCTCTGAATTTATGCGCCCTTCGGAGCTAAAGTTAAAATGGATATTGCTTGAACCTTTTGAAAAGAAATATCAAAGAATATGTTGGAAATATCCCGACCAAGTATGGAATATCTTATCAGAAATAGGGAAGCCGGTAACTAAATCGACCCGATGGAAATATTATGAAGATTATTGCAAATGTTCGCCCAGCTTGAAAATAATTAAAGAAAATAACTGCATTGAAATATATGACAGCGGAAAGGAATCTACGCAATGAGTCTCGACAAAGCTATTAAGCACGGAAAAGAAAAGAGGAAACCGTATAGAGGAGCAAAAGCGATAGATTGCACTTGTAGAAACCACGGCAGTTGCGATTGGTGCAGAGAAAACAGGTTGCATAAGTTTAAAAAAGACGAGCCAATAGAAGTACAAAAATTTTAATAGAAAGCAAAAGGAGAACAGAGATGGAACAAATTCAAAAGTATTTTCAGGACCACGCAAAAGAAATTGCTGAACAAATTAACCAGGACTTTATAGAGAAGAAAGAGGGGTTCCGTCTTGTTGCTCTGGACGTCATTAAGAGTTATATTACCCCCATTCCGCCGCATTTTGAACTTGACGGGGAAAAACTTAAGTGTAAGGGAATGCTTGACTTAAATCAAACTGTTTCTAATTTTCTACGCAATGAGTATCTTCCTCCTTTTTTTGCGGGTAACAATGCGACGTGGTGGGAATTACAATGTCAAAAAATAAGTCGAATGAAGCCTAAATATGAAGATTTTTTCAGATTCGAGATACATAACATAGTCTTCGAAGTAGTAGAAAAACGCATCGAGTCAATCTTGGCGGCAGAGTTTCCTGAATATGAGGGATTGGGGTTATATTGTAATCTCTTTGCTTATGTACAAAATTCCGTGCCGGTTCAAGTTTTTGACTTTTGGACTGCGATTGACTTGTTGGAAATAGGCGATGTATCACTTAAAGACTTAAAAAAGGAGAGTTTGCTATGATAACAATTGGACATATAGTCGTTTGTTGGACTTTAGTTGCCGGCATTATAGTTTCCAAAGCTATGCTGAGCAATAACAACAAAAAAAATAGAAAAGAGGAAAGTGCAAAATGATTCCAAAATTTTGGAAAATTGAAGAATTAACAGATGACAGATTGATTGATATCTATCAAATGTATTTTGCTTATGACTTTGATGAAAATTTTAAATGGTTTATATTGAAGAATAACGGTGGATGGCCGGATTACGGCACTTTTGATACTGATAAGATTAAGGGTCGTTGCTTTAAAGAGTTTTTGTCTTTCAATCTGAACAGCATATGTTCTGTTTGGAAATACTATACTTCAAAAGCCACTCTTTCTTTCAAGTACATTCCGTTTGGACTTGATAGTAAAGATAACATTATTGCTTTTTCAAGAGACAACAAGGTCGTTTGGATAAGCAAAGAAACAAACGAGATTGAGCATATAGCCGATAGCTTTAAAGAATTTATGGATGCGCTGCGCTTTCCTGATAAGCCGGCCGATATCATTTGGTTTAGAGCTTGCGACTGGTTGGTTGAAGAATATGAGGAAGCCGGTATAGATTGGTTCAATTCGCCTGAGTATAAATATTGCGTCTTGGATAATCAGTGGTGCAAAGACAATGAGTTGTGCGTATCTTTGGATATATGGGATTTGGCAGTCGTTTGTTTCGTAGCTGCTAAGAAAGAGTGGGTGGAAAAGAATTATCCCAAGGTAATTGGAAGCAAATGCCAATTGACTCCTGAATATTTTCAACGTCCCGGTTACGGTGATTGCATTTTCGTTGAGTACACCAAGGAAAATTTAGGGCTACACGATTTCGTTGGCTAAGGAGGCAATTATGCAACAAACTATACACCCCGTAACAGGATGACCGCTTTGGATATTAGCTCCCGACGAAGAATATTTTGATAAGTTTGTACAAATATTTGGCAGTAATAACCATAGCGTTTGTTTTGTAAATGAGAAAGAAGAAATCGTAAAGATTGTTTCTTGCGAACATGGGGAAATCATTTATGTAATTAAAAGATTTCTTAAAGAGCACAACGCAATTGCTGTATATGTTGGAACAAATCCATTGACCGACTGCTATATCGTACAAACTAAACCTAAAACTTAATTTTAAAACAATTTCCGCTTAACTTTATAGTTAGGCGGATTTTTTGCTCTTTATGCATGATAGGAGTGTAATTTTCTGGAAAGCGCAGCTCAACTAACATATTTGTAATGGGAAAAAACAAATAGTTAGGAACGGTTAAAATGATAAACAGCCAAAAAGTATTATATAGCACAGGAAAAAACGATGAATGTTACACTCCGGATTATGGAGTAAAACCAATAATAAAGTATATTCCAAAGGACGCTGTCGTATGGTGTCCTTTTGATAAAGAAGAATCAGAGTTTGTAAAGCAAATAAGAGCAAACGGAAATAAAGTAATTGCTACACATATAGATAATGGGCAAGACTTCTTTTTGTATGAGCCGGATGAGCATTGGGATTGTATTGTTTCAAACCCGCCCTTTACAAACAAAAGGAAAATATTTGAACGTGCTCTTTCTTTTAACAAACCGTTTGCATTGCTTACATCAAACACTTGGCTTAACGATGCCGCTCCGGCACAAATATTTGCAGAAAAAGAACTGCAAATATTATCTTTTGATAAGCGCATGAAATTTCTTAATAACGGCAAAATCGAGAATAAAATAACATTTATGGCATCCTTTTGGTGTTGGAATTTTCTACCAAAACAGATTGTTTTTGAGCATTTGGATGTTTAATTATAGAATTATTTTAAAATACGAAATGCTTTTAAAAAATGACATATTTACATTGAATAAACAAATAGGAGGTATTCGTATGTGTATGTATGTCATTACAGATTCAAAAGGTAATTACATAAGAAAAGACGGGGATAGATATGTTCCCATAAAAAGCGAAAAGAGCGCAATGCAGTGGTCAGAGCTAAGCAAAGCTAATAATGTACTGCTTCATGGGCTCAATAATAGACTTAGAGCAAATTATAAGGTTGTAGCAGTTAAAGAACCTTCAGAAGAAACTGTTAATATGGACAATGTTATGGACGTTAATACAGACAATATCATGGACATTTCTTTTGAGGAGTCAGACGGCGATAATAGCAATGTATGGGAGAAAAGGTTGCAGGATATCTTTTCATTCGCAAATGACGCACAGAATCGCTTTATTGAGCTTAATAATTCATTAAGCACTGTTGACAAGAAAATTACCGATGTACAGCATTATATTGAATTCAACAAATTAAATGCCTGTGAAGGATGGAAATGTTTTAATTTGCTTCAGTCTCTTCTTAGAGAAAGAAGACTTATTAAGGACGAACGCGAAATACTTAAAAAAATTCTTGATTACGGACTGAATAAGAAAAATATGGGACAGCTTTGCAGAGAAATTAAAAACTCAAAAAACAAAATTTATACTCCAAGAGCGTTGCCGGAACTGTTTTCAAGCAACGACATAATGAGTATTACTGTTTAAATGCAAAAAGTAAATCCGTGTAATCACACGGATTTAAGTGTAAAGGATGATTTGAATGAAACCAATTATATCTCGTATTAGTCAATGGGATTCAAAAACTGAATTGATATATAAATGTCCAAAGTGCAATGTGGAATTTAACTTTTATGGACCTAATGAAAGATATTGCCATAATTGCGGTGTACATCTGGACTGGTACAATCTTTTGAAATGTGTCTCTCCAAAAATGGCAAAAGCATATCACTCGGCAAATTATAACGAACAAAAAGCAATAATAGCTTTGCTAAACGAATTTTTTAGAGAGGAGTCTTGAAGATGTTTTATGTAATTAGATATGAAAGCGGAGAAGTCAGAGAATGTGAATTCAGCCACATATCGGATGCTGTAAATTATGCAAATAGCTGTAATAGTGGCTATAGTTATACTTTGGACGAATATGATAGTTACGAAGACTACAAAAAAGAAGAGGAGGAATCGTAATGTCGGATATGCTAATTGGATTAGCGCGGGAAGCTCTTGCTATCGAAGAAGATATTCAATACAGAGTCAATAATCCTCATAATCCCAGATTGTTTTATAACGGATTCGACATGATTATTTTCGACCAGACTTGGGGCTCTACAGCTCTTGGATTTGGTGGAATCGGCGGAGATGCAATGACACAAGCAAGAACTTATGTATTTATTCCTATGGTAGACGGAGAAGACTGTATAGTTTACTTTGCGGGTCGTTTTGCTTATAAGGCACCTTATAGCAGCGTATTTGCAGAGGATGTCAGACAACAAATGATGGAACCGGTCTATCGAGCTGGTAAATATATTAAAGCGGCAAAAGGTGAGGGGAGAGAAAATGGCTGAATGGCGCACTGACACAAAAGAGAGAATAATTCTTTGTAAAGGTGTAGCACACAAGGTAACTGAAACTGTACAGGTTTGTTCTAACTGCGGCACCGAAAAGTATAAAGGACTGGATGCAGATTTGTGGAGCGATTGGAATATAAAGCATTGTCCGCATTGCGGAGAAAAAATCACGTGAGGAACAAGCGAAATGAATTCAAAAAAGATTTATATTCCCCCTTGTAAGTTTACATACGATTTCGATTATGGTCTGAGATTTAAAAAAGAATTAAGTCAAGAGCTTCCTGATATAGAGGAAAAATTAAGCATTGACGAATTGGATGCCTTGATAGATTTTGTGCATAACAAGACTATTGCTGAAGTGACTGAATATTTAAGTTCAAGCCAATCTGACCATTTAAAGGAGTCTACAAAATGATTGGAACAATAGCCGGAGATATTATAGGGGCACGATTTGAATTTAAAATTAACAAAGAAAAAAGCAAGGATTTTGAATTGTTTGTTGATTTGCCTTCCTGCATATGGACAGATGATACAGTAATGACACTTGCTACGGCTCAGGCATTAATGGAGCTTTATAATTTGCCGTTTTTCAAAAGAAAAAAGTTAGCTTCAACAATATTTGCAAAATGTTATAGAGAATTCGGTAAAAGGTATCCTGATGCAGGCTATGGATGGCATTTTTATAACTGGATAAATGATGATACATTGGGACCATATGGTAGTTATGGTAACGGCGCAGCAATGAGAGTTAGTCCTTGCGGATTAGTAGCAAACTCCATTAAAGAAGCTGAATGGCTCGGAGAGCGCTCTGCATCTGTAACACATAATCATCCTGAGGGAATTAAAGCCGCTAAGTGTATTGCCGGAGCTGTGTTCTTAGCCAGAAAAGGAAAAAGCAAGAAAGAAATAAGAGAATATGTAGAAAAATATTATACGATTCCTGACGATATAGATAGAGTCAGAGAAACATATTTTTTCAAGGTTTCCTGCCAAGAAAGTGTTCCTGAAAGCCTGATGTGCTTCTTTCAATCAATAAGCTATGAAGACTGTATGAGAAACTGTGTGTCATTGGGCGGAGACACAGATACAATGTGTGCCATTGTTGGCACCTTAGCCGAATTATATTATGGCGGCGTTCCGCAAAACATAATGTCAGAAGCGATTAAACGCTTAGATTCTTTTCAAATTGATATAATTAAAGCTTTTAAAAGGCAATTTAGGATACAGGAGAAAGCAATATGAATGACTATATCGAAAATAGTATTATATATAAAAATTATAAAAAAGCCCAAATTATCGGATATACAGAAGATATCTCAAATGTTGTAGTAATTCCAAATGGAGTTAAAAGCATTGATGAATGTGCATTTCAAGCTTGTTCCGCATTAACGAGTATAACAATTCCTGATAGCGTAACAAGCATCGGTAAGTGTGCTTTTGCAGGTTGTACTGGTTTAACAAGCGTAACAATCCCAGATAGTGTTAATAATATCGGGTTGTATGTCTTTTTAAACTGCCACAAATTAACAAGTATTTCTGTTGATAATAATAACTTAGTTTATGATAGTCGAAATAATTGTAATGCAATTATTGAAACCGCTACAAACACTCTTATCGTTGGCTGTAAAAATACTATAATACCGAATGGCGTAACGAGTATCGGTGATTATACGTTTGCACATTGCAACGATTTAACCAGTATTGAAATTCCTGATAGTGTCATAGACATCGGAGACTATGCGTTCACAACCTGCTTTGAATTAACAAATATAACAATCCCAAATAGTGTAACAAATATCGGAACCGAGGCATTTTCTCGCTGTCATAGATTAATAAGTGTTACAATTCCCGATAGCATCATAAGTATCGGCGATTCTGCTTTTTCATGGTGTAAAAGTTTAACAAACATAACCATTCCGGATAGCGTAACCGATATAGGAAAATCTGCATTTAGTGATTGCGCCAAATTAGCAAATGTAAATGTTAGCAATAAAAATACTGTGTATGATAGCCGCAATAATTGTCATGCCATTATAGAGACAGCAACGAATACTCTTATTGTGGGATGTAAAAATACTATAATTCCTGATAGCATTACAAGTATTGAGAATGAAGCATTCTGTGGTTGTTCTGACCTTACAGATATCATAATTCCGAACGGGGTTGCAAATATCGGTTATGCTGCGTTCTGTGGTTGTCACAGGTTGACAAATATAACAATTCCCGACAGCGTAAAAAGCATTGGTGATGAGGCATTTGCCAAGTGTAGTAAATTAACAAAGATAATAATTCCTGAGAATGTAACAAGTATCGGTAATAATGTATTCTATAGATGTGACAATTTAAAAAATATTATTGTTGATAAAAATAACTTAGTTTATGATAGCAGAAATAATTGTAACGCAATTATTTACACTGCTTCTGACGCTCTTGTTATTGGATGTCAAAATACAACCATTCCAGACGGGATTACAAGTATCTGTAATTCCGCATTCGAAGGTTGTGACGGGTTAACAAGCGTAATTATTCCCGATGGAGTAACAAGTATTGAACATGATGCATTCAGCTATTGTACCGGTTTAACAAGCATAACAATACCTGACAGCGTTAAAAGAATAGGAGAAAGGGCTTTTCTAAATTGTAACGACTTAAAAAATATAACTATTTCCAATGACGTAATCTACATTGAAAGCGATGCATTTGATTGTCCCGCACGTTTAGAAATAAAAAAAGACTCTTTTAAAGCAATAATCCATGATTTTTGGTTAAGAATTGTTAAAAAGCTGCAATGACGATTCCAAACACCCGCCTTTTTAGGCGGGCTTTTTTTATGTACGTTTTAGTTTTACGAAATTAACTATAACTAACTCTTATATAACAAAAGTTTCTCGCACCTTTGGTGCTTCGAAACAATAACCAAATAAGAGGAATAGTAGAAGACCTTGTCAATACCATCTGCTTCAATACATTTTAAAACAATTTTTGCATCCACTACAATACGTCCGCCTCCAGCGTAAGAATTGTTTCAAAATAAAGTCTTTATTCGTCGGGCCACGATTAAAAACATTTCGTTTGGTCTGAGTTGGTTATATTCTGTAACCAACTATTCGAGTTCTATTCATAGATACAACTCAAATAATATAACAGCTCATTTCCGAATATAGCTTCAATTATCCAAGTGCCACCGAATATTCAAAGAGTGAATTATAATTACAAATAAGAACAATAGTTTGCAACGCCGGTTCTGAGCACCGCAAAGCCCCACCGCCTTGACAGGAAAAGAAAAATACGATATAATACTCTTGTAATTGTTAATTTCGTTTCATTTCAGTTTTACGAAATTAGGTATCTAAAAAAGAAAGGATAAGGAGATATGTCAAGAGAATATCGTCAGGTGCTTGAACAAAACTACGAAGCCACCATAGATACCCTACTGTCTACCGCTCCACCATACGTTGCGGATTTCTATAATCATATGCATCACGGAAAACGGGAAATAACAACCCAGTTGTCTTATATAAGAGACATCATTGATTTTTTATCCTATGAAAAAACTATTTTGCCTGAGATGAAAGATAAATCTCTGGTTAGTTTTCCGGAAGAAATTCTTTCTAAACTCACAATTCAAGATATTAATGAATACCGTAATTACTTGTTTAATATAAGAAAGTTATCAAACCCTTCTGCCAAAAAAAAATTAGCAGCACTATCTGCTTTTTTTAAATACCTCTGTTTAAATGAAACAATCACAGTTAACCCAATGACTAACTTTGAATATCCTGTTATAAATAAACGTCGTATAGTAAAACTCGATGCCGAATTGTCACAACAACTCTTAGACGGAATCCTTGCAAACAATAAATATTTAGCAACCTCCGAATATGGAGAATTTGTAGTTGATATTCCTCCAAGAGTTTGGATTAAAAGAGAAAGAGCCGTGCTAAGGAACTATGCAATAACATATTTGTTCCTCGGCGCCGGGCTCCGTATATCTGAATTGGTTGGATTGGATTTAAATGATATTTCGTTTAGAAATAACAGTGTAAATGTAATTCTTAAAGGAGGAGATGAAACTCAAGTATTTTTCCCTGATGAGGTTGCGGATGCATTGCGTCTGTATCTCGACGGTCCTCCCCTCCCCCCTGCTCTGGCCGAAAAATATTCACCGGTTTCTGAAACTGCAAGCTGGGCAAAGTCTCATATTTGTGATGAAACACTTAATAGGAGCATTTTAGAACACTTTCCTAATGCATCCAAAGAAGAAATCGAAAGCATAAAAGATTTGGTTTCTCATTATCGCAGACAAGGACGAGATGGCTATAAACCAACAAAAAATTGCCAAGCTGTTTTTCTGTCCAATCGAGGCACTCGTCTTACAGTTCGGATGGTTGAATTAATGCTTAAAGAAATGGTTAAAACCTATTTGCCTGATTATGATGATAAAGATATTTTCTCTCCACATAAACTTCGTGCTACCTGCGCTACCAGAATTCTTAGTCAAACCGGAGACATTGAACTTGCTTCTACTCAGCTTAATCACAAAGGAGTAGCCGTTACTGCGGCTTTCTATGCGGAATTACAGAAAGAAAAAAGGAAAGACAAAATCAAAAATTTAGAGGTCAATGACTGGTGATGTCAACATATTTTCTAACAGACTTTCTAATATATTTTCTAATAGAATCGCCGTTTTAAAGACCTTACAAATAATTGTTGATAATAACCTGAATGTAAGCTCTTACATTTTGAGGCTTGTTCTCAATGATTCTTTCTATAATAACCTTTATATCTCTCCGCGTCAGAGATTCAAAATTCTCTATGATACGATATTTTGAGCAGGTACGATTATGACTTATTTCAATTTCAGGCAACTCGCTGCAATAAACATCAACCATTGCGTTAACTATCGAGGTTAAATATCTCGGATGAATGTATCGACGGTTGTACTCGTCAAGAGAAATCTCATCGTTTTCCATTTGCTCTTCAAGTTCATTATCAAGAGAAATGATTGCATCATAACCTATGTGCTGTTTTATCTTCATCCTCATCTCCTCGCGAGCCTGAGCGTTGTAGATTGCTTTGGCTTGAGAGGAAGAAGATTTAATAATTGCTTTATTAATATTTATTTTATTAATATTTGGTGTTTTAATATTTCTATGTGGCGGATTTTCTGTACCCTGATTTTCTGCACCCTGATTTCCCAAATCCCGTTTTACCGTGACAGGATTATCTGCGTCCTGTTTTTCCGTAGCCCGATTAACCGTATGCGGAAAATCGGGACACGGTGAAATAGAATTATTCAAGGACTCAAAACATTTTTCTTCTGTTTTTTGTTCTATAAATTCTGTATTAATCGGTTCTCCGCCAAAAAGGTCATAAGGATACTCATAAATAGTATAGATGCTTTTACCTAATAATCCTCGTTCATTTCGAGGTTGTTTTATTTGAATATACTTACGTTCCTGCAGCTCCTTAAGAGCTGAGGTTACTACAGTTCTTCCTCCGTCAAATTTACTTTGGAAAAAATCGACACTGAAGGTCTGCCAGTCATCCGGAAGGTTTAATATGTAAGACAATAATCCCATTGCTTTCAGAGACAGCCCATCAAGCAAATGATAATTTGATAACATTGTGTAATTTGTTATCTTTTCGATTTGGTACTCTCCCCTATTGGCATCTCCGGTAAAAACCGCTTCCGCAAGAGTTGACCTGTCTACATTATAAGGAATTTGGTAAAGATAATATGAAGCGCCTATCATTCGTCCAAGCTTGTCCTTTTGATACGGTTCCATTCTTATATACTTTTTTTCTTTCAGTTCCTTTAGAGCTGATGCAATGCTTGCCTTTCCGTCTTTGAGCTGACTGGCAAGTCCCCTTTCGCTGAAGTTCCATCCTTCGGGACGCGAAACCATATAACAAAACAAACCGATGGCTTTAAGTGATAAAGTGTCATTAGTAAACATATAATTGGATATCACTGTATAACCTTTCGGTTTTTGTCTTCGAATTATAGGCATAAAAACAGACCTCCTTTCGCAAAAAAATACAAAAATGCTATTGCAATAAGAGGCTATATATGCTATAATAATAAAGTAAATAGCTTGCATAGTTTGCCTCGAATTGAATTCATTTTGATTTGTGGTATCTTTTAAACGTTCGCCAAAACGTAATTGTGCAAGTTTATATGTTCTCATTGGTGGTACAATGAGAACCATTTGTTTGTAAAAGACTTGTGCCGGTAACACAGGTCTTTTATTCTTTTATTCGTCAAGTAAGTGTTCGTTTTCTCTGATAAAATCTGCAATAAACATTTGCAGAATGGCGCTGGTCGTTACCCCTTTTTTCTTACATATTGTACTGAATTGATAGTAAGCCTTTTTATTAAGCCTAAAAACGCAGCGATGGTCTTTGCGTTTATCTTCTTCTAAAATGCTGATAAGTTCAGATGCAGCCTTCTTTGCTTCTCGTGTTGCGGTGGTTTCAGGCTGTTCTGTTTGCTCTTCGTCTTTATTATCAGATAGTGAGTATTCCGGGAACATATCCTTTAATGTCTTATTCGCCATGCTTAACACCCCGCTTAAATTTTATTTGTTACTTCAAAGAAAGCTTTGGATGCCGCCGATGTAGGATGTGCTAAAGTACAGGGGCGTCCAAATTCTATTTCTTTGGTAACCATTGTAGAAAGAGGAACAACACCAAGCACATTTTCTTCTTCTTGGAGTTTCGTTAAATATTTATTATGTTCTATTGTGTTCTTGCGATACATATTAACAAGAACTCCGGTTAACTCAAGTTCCGGATTTGCATCCTTTTGAAAAGCGTATATTGTTCCCTTAATTAGTTCAAGACCCTTATATGGAAGTCGCTCCGGCTTAATGGGAATAATAACCTTATGTGAGCTTAATAATGCAGAAGAAAGCAACTCGTCAAGCTGCGGAGGACAATCAAAAAAGATATAATCAAATATTTTGCTCAATGACTCGACGTTTTCTTTGAATGTACCGATTTGTGCTTTGCTGGAAAACAACTTTTTTCCAAGAACCGCTAACTCTTGAGTGGCCGGCACAAGAAACAGATTGTCCATTTTAGTAGACTCTACATTGTAACAGCATTTTAAAAGGTCAACCTTTTTTGAAAAAAGGTCACAACAATTGCCTCCCTGAAGCTTATCAGGTTCCATTGCACAGCTTTCAGTTAAGCAATACTGCGGGTCAAGGTCTATCATAAGAGTCATACTTCCCTGCTTTGCTTTTGCTGCAGCAAGATTCATTGTCGTGGTTGTCTTACCTACTCCACCCTTTTGATTGGCTATTGCAATTCTAATTGCATTGGGCATAATTATCCTCCTCTCACAATTATTTTACTTGATATTATACTTTTTTCTAACTTTTGTCAATAGAAAAATAAAAAAATTTCTTAAAATTTCAAAAAAGTTTTTCAATGCTTCTTATAAATCATTTAAAAAAAATAGTGTAAATTTTTCAATAATGTATGACAAATGGCACACAAATGGCACACAAATGGCACACAAACGGCACACAAACGGCACACAAATTATTATTAGTAAGTGAAAGAAAAAGAGCAGTTACAAAAACTGCTCTTTTCTTATTTCTTTCAACTTTATTCTTATATGTTCTCTTTGAAATTGTCTATTATTTGAGCTAAAACCTCTGAAAATGACAAGCCGTTTAGTTCGCTTTGTTCTTTTATAAAGGCAATATGGTCCAATGACATATAAACTGATTTTGTTTGGCAAGGCTTCTTTTTTTCCTTAAAAAACTTCACATCGTCAGTTCTTTTCTTCGTAGATGCATCATTTTTCCTGACTCCCCTACCCTGCTCAGGTTTTTCCACTGTAATTTCAGACTCTTTTGTCGTCGTTTTTGCATCTTTAACCGTTTCAGATGTTTCGATTTGCTCGCCTGCCTTCTCAAATTCGGCTTTTTTTTGGTCCTGCTCGGCAAAAATGTTACCTATTCCGCTAAATTTGTCTTTTCTGATAGAACTTTTACCTGATGTACTCATTTGATATCCTCCAATAACTCTTCTGTAAAGTAATAATAATCAAGCGCTGTTGTACTATATTTCTTATATTGTGTAAGTCTGACCTGCATTCCTTCTGCTTCAGCACAGGCAGTAGACTCTCTAATGCCCTTTTTAAAGATTTTTGTGCCCAATTTCGCCGCAAATGCCGGTAAAACCTCACTTTCTACGCTTTTTGTAAGGTTTAAATTGGGTTTATAAAGCACTTTGAGAAGTCCCAACACCTTTAAATTCTCATTATCTTCTTTAAATTCGTCAATAATGTCAACCAAATCGTTTAAACCCTGGACTCCATATAAATCACATTTGACGGGGCATATAATGCCATCTACATACTCTAAAACATTACCAAGAAGTACGCCAAACTTAGGCGGAGTGTCGAAAATAATAAAATCATAGTCGTTTTCGACGTCTTTGAACGCTTTTTGAATGTATTTATACATCTTTGGTCCGGTTTTAACACTTGTATCCGCATCAACAAGGTTTACATCTCCGGCTACAATATCGCCGAAATCCGTTTTCTGTATGCAATCTTGAGCTTTATAGCCCTGTTTGAAGATGTCATCGAGTGTTGGAACTCCTATATACTCAGCTTTATATGTTGTTGTTGCATTTCTCTGAGGGTCAGTATCCACCAATAATACCCTATATCCCCTCATCATAAGCTGGTCAGCAAGATTTATTGCGGAGGTTGACTTGCCGCAGCCTCCTTTTATGTTGACAAAGCCTAATTTATATGCCATAAAACCACCTCGTTTGTATATTAGAAAGTCTATTAGACCTTATGTTAGAAAACATAATAGACATTGCAACAGCTAATATATTAGAAAATACATTATATAATGCAATAGAAAACATATATAAGTGCTTGTTTTCACGAAATCAGCCGCTTCTTTTCTATAATATACTACAACTTAAGGTGTTTGTCAACACTATTATATTATAGAACACAATGTAAAATGTGTTATATAATGCAATAGTTAATAGAATAAATAATACATTATGCAATGCAATATAAAATATATTTTAGAATATAATATAAAATACAACAGAAAATATATTAGAAAAACAATTAGAACGTATGCAAATTTTAGTATGCAAGAGTTCTTTGAGAACTTTATTTAATGGTTTGATAACCAACATATTAGAAATTATATTATATAGTGCATTATAGATTATATTAGAAAAACTATTAGAAAATAGTTCCAATATAATGTAAATTATAATAGCTAATATATTAGAATTTCTATCAGAAATATCAATAGAAAGTCTATTAGAAAATAAAAAAAACAACCTTAATCTCCATAAATGCCATCGAAAAATAATTTGAAGTGCTTAAAAACGCAGCTGGAGCCCCATTTAAGAACTTTATATGTTTAAAAGTATTGGGTGATATAAAAAAGAAAAACAAGTCTCATTTAGCCTCAATTTCAATATTTGCGTTTTGATACAAAACTCTGCTTTTATCTCATTTTAAAATAGTTTTTCAAAATTGTTTTAAAATAAATAGCACTTTTTTTATCTGACATATTTAAGGTAAAACAAAAAGGTTTCAACGAAAAAAGAAAGTAGGGAATTTTATGAAAAAGTTAATTAAGAGAATTAAGTGTCCGGAATGCGGAGCAGAGTTCGAGGGTTTCTGGGTAAACCCAATATGCACATGTGGGCATCAGCTTAGAGAACTTACAACGACTGAAGCTGCTTGGTCCAACATTGATGAGTATGACGCCGTTCAGGATAAAAGAGACAGTGTAAGGAATTCAGAATGGGGGTTTGTGGACTTTAAATGGATATCTATTATAATTTTGTCATTCATTCCAATTGATATCGCGTTTATCATAAAATTTTTAATTCCTTGCAACTCAACGACAGACTTAGTTATGCTGATTAGTGCAATAGTTATGGGAGTATCTATGGTACTATTCTGGATTTATGCACTTATTAAAACAATATATTTTAAACGCCTTGACCGTAAAGACGATGAATATTTTGCTGCTCAGGGCGAACAATAATTAAAAGGGGAGTATTTATATGCAATCAACCGGAATTATAAGAAGAATTGATGACCTTGGCAGGATAGTTATTCCGAAAGAATTAAGACGGACATTAAATTTTGAAGTAGGGGACCCGATAGAAATGTTTGTCGATAATTCAGACCCATTAGAACCGATGATTTATATGCGAAAGTACACATCGTCGTCAGGGAAAGATGTTTTCAAGAGCCTCATTGAAAGACTTGAAAGCATCAAAGACAGCGGATACTGCGAATCAACAGCCGACATTAAACAAACAATTGAGTTTTTAAAAGAAAACGAGGATAAATTTAATTTTTGAAGAAACGCCGGAGTAATTTCCGGCGCTTTTCTTTGAGCGATTCGGAAATTGTTTTAAAACAGCTAATTTATTTTTCATCTGACATATTTATAATGAGCTTTAAAAGCGAATATCATATGAAAGGAGTCGATTTAGCGATGAATCACTCAAACGTAAAGCCTACGACCAAGAAAAGAACCAAAGCCGTTCTTTCAGTATTTTTGGTCGTAGCAATTCTTATAGCAGGAGCTTATGCT
>OLGZ01000891.1_pt1 | contig 20264 bp, 13 predicted proteins | sample 1605981 | NCBI WGS metagenome assembly OLGZ01 (sample SAMN03283291) | human gut metagenome | biome: human-associated habitat; material: feces | host: Homo sapiens | place: Peru | collected 2012 | reverse complement strand
AAAACACGGCGGTGCAAATCTTCAGGTTATGAATATGATGGACGATATAAAGGAACATATCAAGGATTATCACGACGAAGAAGCTATTGAAGCTTATCTCGATAAACTGCTTAACAAGCAGGCATATGACCACAAAGGGCTTATATACGGTATGGGACACGCGGTATACTCCCTGTCCGATCCAAGAGAAAAGGTGTTCAAGGCATTTGTAGAACAGCTTGCTGCAGCCAAAGGCAGAGATGAGGACATGGCTCTGTACAACAATATCGAAAAGATCGCACCTAAGCTCATAGCCAAGGAGCGTAAGATCTACAAGGGCGTAAGTCCAAATGTGGATTTCTACAGCGGATTCGTATACGAGATGCTCGGCATTCCTAGAGAACTTTACACACCTCTCTTTGCGGTTGCACGTATCGTTGGCTGGAGCGCCCACAGAATTGAGGAGCTTGTAACCACAGACAAGATCATCAGACCGGCATACAAGAGTCTTGTGACACATAGAGACTATGTAGACAGAGATGCCAGATAGTTCAGGCAAATAAAAACTCCCACTCTTCGAGTATGTACATACATTGTATATGTACCTCTCAAAGAGCGGGAGTTTTATTTGTTTTCAAATATTAAAAAATATTTTTACAGGTGTCTTCTCTTTTACGTTTTTCTTAATTGTTTGGCGGTAAATGTTTGCCATTTACTGGTCCTACTTATTTTTGTTTATAAAATCGATCAGGTCATACTTGGATATCGCACCAACGCTTCTGGAAACCTCCACACCATCCTTGTAGAGAATCAGCGTAGGCACGCTGAACACTTTGTTTGATGCGGCAAGTCCTGGATTCTCATCAACATCAACATTGAAAAAACTGACCTCATCCTTCATGTCCTCTGCAACAGTGTGAAATACCGGAGCCATCATCTTGCAGGGGCCGCACCATGTCGCCGAAAAATCAGCTACGGCAATCTTACTCGATTTAATCTCATCAAAATTATCTCCAATTACTTTCTTTACCATAATGTATCCCTCCTGACAATATTATCTGTATATCTGTAAATTTTATGTGATTTAGTTAACCTGTCTTTTAATCGTATAATGTCATATTTGGGTGCATAAGGTCAATACATTTTAATGATAAAAACTAATCTTATAAAAATTAATCAAGCAATCTCTTCATACTATCCATGCTTATAAGCAGAGTCGATGAATTATGGAGCAGTGCCGATGTCGTCGGCTGGATCACGCCCATCACACCGAGTATGATAAGTCCTGTGTTGAATGTAACTATCTTGCGGTAATTTCTGTTGATCCTGTTCATCAGCTTGTTGCTGAGTTCCTTAAGTGTGACAAGTTCATACAGATTGTCTGCACTGACCGTTATATCCGCGATCTCTCTGGCTATCTCAGCGCCATCACTGACTGCTATGCCTGCATCCGATGCTGACAGTGCCGGAGAATCGTTGATTCCATCGCCGACCATGATAACCTTGCGTCCCGCCGCCTTTTCAGACTCCACGAACTTTGCCTTATCCTCCGGAAGTACCTCTGAGTAATACTCGTCCACGCCTACCTGTTCAGCTATAGCTTGGGCAGTTCTCTCACTGTCTCCGGTCATCATGACTACCTTGCCGATGCCGAGTTCCTTGAGTTTTCTCACAACCTCTGCAGATTCAGGTCTCACAGGATCCTTGATAGATATTACTGCTGCAAGCTTGCCGTCTATTCCCATGAACAGATGTGAGTGCGCCTTTGAAAGTGATTCGTAAAGCTCCATCTTGTCATCCGGTATCATGCAGCCTTCATCCTCAAATACAAAGTGATAACTTCCTATGATGACCTTCTTGCCTTCTATACTCGATGAGATTCCATGGGCGACAACATACTCAACCTTAGAGTGCATCTCCTCATGCTCTATTCCCTTTGCCGCCGCTCCAGCCACAACAGCTCTAGCCATCGAATGAGGGAAATGTTCCTCCAGACATGCAGCTATTTTGAGCAGCTCATCAGGGTCTCTGCCATCAAATGACACTACACGCACTAGTGTCGGCGATGCCTTTGTGAGCGTTCCCGTCTTGTCAAATACTATGGTATCCGCCTCCGCCACAGCCTCAAGGAATTTACCTCCCTTGACTGTGAGATGATGCTTATTTGCCTCCTGGATAGCCGACAGAACAGCTATAGGCATAGACATCTTGAGCGCACATGAATAGTCGACCATGAGAACAGCAAGCATCTTTGTTATATTTCTCGTGAGCAGGTATGTGAGGATAGTTCCGCCGAGAGTCCATGGAACCAGACCGTCTGCAAGATGCTCTGCCTTGCTCTCAAGTCCTGACTTGAGTTTCTCCGACTCCTCGATCATAGCCACTACTTTATCATATCTGCTTGTTCTGCCGGTCTTTGTGACTCTGACCACAAGCTCGCCTTCCTCTACAACTGTACCTGCATATACAACATCGCCAGCTCCCTTGTGAACAGGAACAGACTCTCCTGTAAGAGATGACTGATTGACCATTCCCTCGCACTCTGCCACAACTCCGTCAAATGGGATCACGTTGCTCATATGAACTACCACAAGATCATCCTTTGCAATCTTCGCGCTGTCCATAAGCACATCACAGTCATCTACTCTTACCCATACCTTGCTGATGTTGAGTGACATACTTCTGGCAAGTCCTCCAACGGACTTCTTGTGCGTCCACTCCTCAAGGATCTCACCGATCTCAAGCAGGAACATAACTGAACCTGCTGTTGCAAAATCATTTGTGAGTATGGATGCCGTGATGGCTGTTGCATCTAGAACCGGCACCTCAAGTTTCCTGTCTGCGAGACACTTCAGTCCCTTGCCTATATACTTGAGCGCCTTCACCGATGTAAAGCAATATCTGAGCGGCATCGGCACGATCCACTTCTTGGTAATATACCATGCAGTCTTCCAGAACAGCTTGTCCTCATACTGTCTGTTCATAACTCTCCCGGATGTCTCCGTGAGATCCGCTGGAATCTCTACTCTATCATAACCAAACTGTCTGAGTGCATCTATGATACCTGCCCTGTCGCCCTCATAGATAATGACCGCATCGCAGGTTCTGTCATGCACTTTGACATCGACAACGCCGTCACAATTCTCAAGATAATACTGTAATATGTCAGCCTGTGCCATAGTCATACGGCTCTGTGCCATGTGTATACGCAGACGATTCTTTGTTTCATTTAAAATTGAAAACTTCAAGATCTTCGCCTCTTTCTGCAAATATTTAATGTGTTTTCGCAATAAATTTTCCGGGATTACTCCTCTGCGCCAACCTCTTCCTCTGCTGTCTCTGTGCTCTCTGCATCCTCAAAATCAGCCTCTGCTGCCTTCTGCGCTCTTGCCTCATTGATATCCTTTGCGCCCGCATAGATATCACCACAGTTTTCCTGGATAGTATTCGCTGTCTTCATAACGCAGTCCTTTGCTCTGAGAACACCAGCTGTACAATGTGTATATACGTTCTTTGCGTCCTTGCTTGAGAGGACCTTGATACCAGCTGTTCCGAATAATACGCCGCCTGCAAATATTCCAAGTTTCTTCCAGTTTACCTTCTTTAATGCTTTCATCATAACTATATCCTCCTTAAATATATATATTTATCTGATCTTTGTTCGACTTGTCGAACTCCTCTTAACGAAAAAATGCATTCTCTTCGTAGTTATCCCCACAAAAAGTCTGCACCTGATCCGTGATTTTATTTTCTGTCAGTATAGCACCGTACCTCCGGTTAGTCCAATATAACAGCCATTTTTCCAGCGACTTTTTTTCTCAATAAGTTTCAATAAGGAATTGCTTTATTTACATTTATACGATTCTGTAAGGTTGCTTTTTTTCAAACTGTATACTATCTTATTAGTATTGTTTTATTATTAATATGAGATTTAAATCTGTATTTTTCATACTATACAAAGGAGTTAAGCATAATGGATAATTTTAATATCAAGAGCATCCTTGTGATACTGTTTTTATTTTTTATCGGTTGCATCATGGGTTGGTGCATAGAGGTCATATTCAGGAAATTCTTTTCCAAGAGCAACCCGAGCCACAAATGGATAAATCCGGGATTTCTGATCGGACCATACCTGCCGCTCTACGGTTCAGGTCTTGTAGTTCTGTATCTGTTATCACTCATTCACATCGATGCCGTCGATTCGCATCCTATTTTACAGAAAGTTCTGATCATACTGATAATGACAATAGCAATGACCGTTGTGGAGTATATCGCCGGCCGTATATTTATAATAGGTATGAACATCAAGCTTTGGGACTATTCGGATGAATGGGGAAACATTCAAGGTATCATATGTCCTCTGTTTTCTTTCTTTTGGGGACTCATCGCTGCACTTTACTATTTCTTCCTGCATCCGCATATATTAAATGCTGTGTACTGGCTTGCCGACCACCTGACATTTTCCTTCTTTATAGGATTCTTCTACGGAGTGTTCGTTATAGACTGTGTTGTATCGTTCAACCTCATGAACAAGGTCAAGAAATTTGCAAAGGAGAACGACCTCATCGTACGAGTGGAAGAACTCAAATCGAAAATTGCACTGGATAGAGAAAAGCGCAAGGAGAAACCAAGTTTCCTTCTTATCCTCCACGACACAGCATCAATCAAGCGCGCATTTGAGGATCATCCTGAGAACTTTTCAATAACAAAAAAAATTAAGGAAAAAGCAGAGCAGCTTACTGAAAATATAAAAGAAAAGAGTGAGGTTATCAGCGAAACCATCAAAGAAAAAAGTGAGGGAGCAAAGGACAGACTGGCTGAAACGCTCTCCCGAAACGACTCATCCGATGTGGCCGATACCGATCTGTTTGACAATTCACACCGCAATATCACTGACAAATCAGGCGATAACAAACAATAAACTATTCAACATACATTAGAAAAGCGCTATCCGATATGACCGGATAGCGCTCTTTTTATCTCTCTATCTCTTTAGCCGATGCAGCGGCACTTGTATATGTTCCTCTTGAGGCTATTACTGTGTATTGATATCTCCGTCCTTTTGCAGCACTCTTATCTGTCCAATTGAGTGATTTTGGCTTTTTGAGTGTAGCCATCCTTTCCCAATTCCCGGATGAAATCTTCCTGTACACATAGTATTTGTCCACTCCAACAGATTTTGTCCAGCTCACAGTCACCCCCTGTTTTGCCTTCTTAAGCCCCACTGATGGCGCCTTCAGATACACTATCGTTGCAGGAGTGTAAGATCCTCCAGTTGTCTTTTTATACGGCATGACCGCATATGTGTATTCCTTGCACTCACTGACTCTGTTGTCGATCCAAGATGTAATACCTGAATTCACAGTTTTCATCAACCTGTATGATCCGGTCTTTGTCTTCCTGTATATCTTGTATGAATCAGCCCCTTTCACTCTATTCCAGACTATCTTCACTCCGCCAGCTTTATTTCCGGCTTTCACATTTGCACTGCCGAGAAATAATCTTGACACCTGAGTTGCCTTACCTGTCGTATACTTGTTATATGCCGCTACCTTATATGTATAAGTTGTGCCACTTGAAACCCTGCCGTCCAGAAGTGATGATGTGTTGACACTCTTTAACAGCTGGAAACTTCCATTCTTTGTCTTTCTGTATACTCTGTAGCCGGTTGCACCTGAGACTTTGCCCCATGTGAGCTTTATTCCCTTTTTATTAGGCGCAGTCTTCACTGATACCTTTCCAAGCTGTAATTTCGGAGTTGATACAGTCTTTTTATAGCTGCACTTTTTGCATGTATACTGCTTTGCACCAGTTGATGCATATGTCGCTTTCTTTATTACTGTTCCCTTGTTCCAACTGTGCTTAAGACACGGATTCAGAAGATATGCATCTCTTGCCTTACACATAGGTGAGTCCGATATCCACACAACGATCTGCTTGTTGTGCCATCCCATGGCATATATATTGATTCCATCTGAATAACTTCCTCTTATATCATATAAAGTAGTGTATACTCATTCTTTGGTGAATCCAGATCTATCCTGCCTATGTATCTCGCTGTGTTAAAGTAAAGAGACTCCTGGGCAAGAAATATTGAGCCGAACTGTCCGTTATAGTAACTTCCATCAGATTTATACCAAACCGAAGTTCCGGACAGTATCACCTTCTCGCCGCCCGTTGAAAATCTGTGTTTTACTATCTCAAACTCTATCGGTGTATTTCCCTGCCTGATGCTGTACCAGTATCCATTACGGTAATACATTACCTTCTCGACACCGCTCCACATCTGACCACTCTCATACCTCTTATCAACAGCACCTGTGTATCTGCCATTCCACGCACCACTGATCTTCGTATCATATCGTCCCAATGAATACGATGAGCTCACGCTTTTAGTTCGCCTGTTTAGCGTGTCAGTACTGATAAGAAAATATTCGTGTCTTGACTGACCTGGAAGATCATCCGTAGGATCATCCCAGGTGGCATCAACGTGATACCATCTGCCGTTTAATCTCACAACATTCCATGCATGATTTATGTACTTGCTTGTTGCTAGAGCACACGGGATTCCTGCCTTCCTGAGAAGATAATTCATAGTCTCAGCATATCCCTGACATACCGCCTTCTTATCTACAAGAGTTCCATACATATCGTATTTGTGATCTCTTCCATTTACTGTATTGTATCCACGTATTCCACTGGCATCGTACTCCACTGTAGATGTAAGATACTCATGGTACGCAAGAACTATCTCCGCAGGTTTCATATTCCTTATGTTCACCTGACGATTTACTTCCTTCACCGCATTTGTGAGGGAATCCTTAACACTCTTAGCATTTGGAATATAGCCTATTATAAGAGCATTTACCGATCCTGTGCTGCCGCTGTAGGAATATGATGCATTCGCCACATACACAATCTCCGGATGCAATGCCATGATATTTGCAAATACTGATTCCACATTGCTCCTTGTTATTCCCATTCCACGCACATTTATGTTGGTCTTAAAAGACTTTATGGCATTCGCTATCTTATCCTCACGGGCATTTGAACTTGCTGCTGCCAAGGATGCCATACCGGATTCTTCGTCATCCTGCTCTGGCTGCTCATAGCCACCTATCTCATATATTTCCGACAGGTCAATGTTTTCAACTTCCAGTCCCGATCCTTCCACCGTTTCATTGGCAAATGCTGTAACTTTTCCATAATACGCAGTCATACAGACTGTCATAAATACAACAGCACACATGCAGATAACTTTTAAAGCTTTCCATTTAGATACATTAGATGCAGAAAAATACCGGGCAAGGCATTTCCTACAAGAATTCTGTTTCAATCTCTCCTCGTTAATCATTAAAACTCCCTTCTATAAGTTCATTCCTTCCCCGGTATTATACCGTTACCGTTATAAACTTTTCAAATTTTATTTTAATATACTGACTTAATATACTGCAGTCTCTTACCTTTTTATCTTCATCTCGTTTGATGCTGCGCTGTAAGAATTTCCCTTAAATGCTCGTACATAGTAGCAATATGTCTTTCCCTTTGATGCACTTCTGTCATTCCAGCTCAAATTGCTTGTACCATTCACTTTCTTAACAAGTGCATATTTGCCTCCTGACACCTTTCTGTACACTCTGTATTCCGTAGCACCTGCGGACTTTGTCCAACTCACTGTCACCCCTGTACCGGCTATCCTTGCCTTTACAGTTACAGATTTCAGATAAAGTCTTGTAGACTTTGTGTATGTTCCTACATTGTTTCCGACATAAGGCTTTACGAGATAGGTGTATGTAATTCCGGACTTTACCGTCTTGTCCAGGTATGTTACAACTGCAGCATTCACTGTCTTTATACAACTGTATGCTCCGGTTCCGGCTTTCCTATATATCTTGTATGAACCAGCGCCTCCAACCTTATTCCAGGCAAGCTTTACTCCATTTGAATCATTTGCTGTTTTTATCCTTGCCGTTCCAACGAAGCATCTGCTTGTTTCCGTTCCGGCACCTACCGCTGTTCCTCTGTATGCCTGAACCTTGTATGTATATGTCACTCCGCTTGTAACCTTTGTGTCAGTAAATGCAAGGGTGTTCGCCCCAGTAACCTTCTTTAACAGTGCATACTGTCCCTTTCCGGACTTTCTGTATATATAGTATCCGGATGCATTTTTCTCTGATGACCATGAGAGCTTTATTCCCGTGGAGGATACGGCTGTTTTTAATGTAACCTTGCTCAGCTTCAACATGGCGATTGAGCTCGTCTTTGTGGTTCCACAGTTGACGCAGGTATATTCCTTTGTACCCGCGCTTGTGTAAGTTGGCTCCTTCGTCACTACTCCGCTGTTCCATACGTGACTTGTACACACCAGCTTGGCTATCGTCTCGGTCTTGGTCTCACCGCAGTTTGTACAAGTGTATTTCTTCTCACCAGTACTTGTATATGTCGGCTCCTTCGTCACCACTCCGCTGTTCCATACGTGACTCGTACACACCAGCTTGGCTATCGTTTCGGTCTTGGTTGTTCCGCAATTCTTACACGTGTACTTCTTGGTTCCCTCTGTCTTGTATGTCGGTGCTGTCACAACCTCGCCGCTATCCCACACGTGGCTCGTACATACCAGCTTGGCTATCGTTTCGATCTTGGTCTCACCGCAATTTGTACAGGTGTATTTCTTGGTTCCTGTGCTTGTGTAAGTTGGCTTCTTTGTCACTACTCCGGCATCCCACACGTGACTCGTACACACCAGCTTGGCTATCGTTTCGGTCTTGGTCTCACCGCAGTTTGTACAAGTGTACTTCTTGGTTCCTGTACTTGTGTAAGTTGGCTCTTTTGTCACTACTCCGCTATTCCATGCGTGGCTTGTACATACCAGCTTGGCTATCATTTCGGTCTTGGTCTCACCGCAGTTTGTACAGGTGTACTTCTTGGTTCCTGTACTTGTGTAGGTTGGCTCCTTCGTCACTACTCCGGCATCCCACTTGTGGCTTATGCACATCTCGAATGTATACTCGGCATACTCCTTGTTATACTTGCTTGAATTGCTTGAATCCTTAGTTTTCTTTATATTAGGAGAATCTGTAATAAAATACACTAGCTTACCATACTGTTCTCCAAACGCATATAAATTATTTCCTGTTGAACTATTATACTGTGTTCGTATATTTATAAGCTCTGTAGGAGTTACATTTGTCGATGTTATATCTATCTTGTTCAAGCTATCCGGAGTCGTAAAATATAAATTATCACCTCGGAGATATATTGAACTGTAAACGCCGGAATAATACCCACCTCTCGGAGTTGTCCATTTTGCAGTGCCCGAATACAAAACCTTGTTTATGTTAGTCGAATACTGATACTTATTTATGTTAAATGATGTTTTCGAACTGCCGTCACTTATGCTGTACCAATAACCGTCTTTATAAAAAATAGCTTTCTCAATACCATTCCAGAACTTTCCACTCTCATAAGTGGTGTCCACCGCTGTCGTATATGTATCTCCCCACTGTGCGCTGACAACCATATCCGTTCTGTCCTTAGTATGGTTGATGAGTGTATTCTTATTCATTGTATCAAAACTCACAAGAAAATAATTATGATATGATCTTCCAGGCATATCCCACACCGGATCATCCCATGTCGCATCTATGTGATACCAGTTGCCATGGATCTTAACTATGTTCCATGCGTGATTGATATTTTCACTTGATGCGATCGCACATGAAAGGCCAGCCTCTCTTAGCAGATAAAACATAGTCTCGGCATATCCCTGACACACACAACTATGTTTAACCAAAGCTCCATACATATCGTACCCGTGATTTGCAGCGATCGTTCCATTGAAATAATCCTCATATGCATATGCAACTGTGGATGTGAGATACTCATGATATGCAAGTACTATCTCTTCATCGCTCATTCCACTGGTATCTATCTTACTCTTGACTTCCTGAAGTGCAGCATCAAGCTCCTGCTGCTCCTCCTTTGCATTTGTCAAATATGTAAATTCTATTTTGGTGATCGTGGAGCCAGAAGTCCAATATCTATAGCCTCCCGACAGACTGATAAACTCAGGATGAGAATTGATAATATATCTTACTGCCCCGTTATCAATATCGTCGCTCGTAAGGCCAAGTCCCGATACATCTATATTCGTCTGCCACGCCTTGATTCCTTCAACAATACGCTCCTCCAGAGCTGCTGCGTTATATGTAGATGCCAGTGCAGCCACACCACCCTGCAGCTCAGTTACAACGCCAAGTCCGCCTTTCTGCAAAGTGTCGTCCAGATCATCATACCCTACTGTAACCTGACTCTCATCTGAACTTACCCGAGTCTGATCAGATGCATATGCTCCCACTTTGCCGCCTATAAGCACAACCGCCGCCGAAAATGCCAAGACACCGATACAGATTTTTCTGCTCAGCCCCCTTAACCACTCAGACCTTATACTGGCTGTCACCGCTCTATATGATTCCCGCTTTTTTCTCATAAAACTCCTCCTTAAACGATACGTTCCAACCTTATGTCTCCGTTCATCCCTCAATACTTTTATTATATAGATTTTTGACACTGTTCGATAGCTTTTTACCTCACTTTTATGCATCTTGTAGGAATTGACAAATTGCGCAATTTTGAGCAATTCATGATATCTTAATCACAAGCAAATGTATCTCTTATTTCAAGCCGTATTTCTTGATTATATACAATATTGTCCTGATGAATGGCAGTGTATATATTTTGTATATTTTGCACAAATTAAAATGTATTGTCAAATTACAATTGAATTATTTGTCTATTTGTGCTACCTTTAAATAGCAAGTTGTGCAACCGCTTGCGCATATATTTTACACTAAAAACAGATAACATAGAGCACATTACCTTTATTTATAGGAGATGACAGATAAATGAACAAAAACAAGCTTTTTCCACAGATAAACGGAATATTACACGGCGGTGATTACAATGCTGAACAGTGGCTTGACCGCCCTGATATTCTGGCAAAGGATATCGAGATGATGAAGGAGGCAGGAATGACTTCCGCCACTCTTGGAGTTTTCTCCTGGTCAGCTTACGAACCTGCTGAGGGTGAATATCATTTTGACTGGCTGAAAGACGTTATGGACAATCTTTATAATGCTGGGATTTACACAATTCTCGCAACACCATCTGGTGGCAAACCGGCATGGATGGCGCAGAAATATCCTGAGATCAGACGTGTTGATTCCTATGATGTCCGGGAACACCAGGGTGTGCGTGAAAATCACTGCATGAGCTCACCTATTTACAGAGAAAAGGTCTACAATATCATCCGTCAACTCCACGCCCATGTGGGAAACCATCCAGGCCTCATCATGTGGCATGTGTCAAATGAGCTTGGCGGCGAGTGCTACTGCCGTCTCTGTGTGAAAAGATTTCAAAATTACCTCGCAGAGAAGTTCGACCACGACATAAACAAGCTGAACAAAGCATGGTGGACCACCTTCTGGAGCCACTCATACAACAGTTTCTCACAGATTGAGCCACCTTACAAAAATGGTGATTTCAGTATCATGGGGCTGAACCTCGAATGGAAGAGATTTACCACATGGAACATGAACGATTACATGAAGTCAGAGATAATGCTCCTCCGTGAACTCACTCCTGACATACCTATAACTACCAACTTCATGCAGCTCTACGAAGGACTTGACTACAGACCTATGGCAAAGGAGCTTGACGTGATCTCCTGGGATTCATACCCTAGATTCCACAACGACTATGAAAGCCTTGCTGATGTCATGGGACAGAACACATTCGACCACGCAGTCATGAGATCCATGAAGAAAGATAAGCCTTTCATGCTTATGGAGAGTGCCCCAGGGCTTGTAAACTGGCATCCGTATAATAAGCTTAAAAGGCCTGGCATTCACAGACTGTTCTCATACAACGCTATAGCCTGCGGTTCTGACACTGTTCAATACTTCCAGTGGCGAAAGGGCAGGGGCTCATTTGAACAGTATCACGGTGCCGTCGTCGACCATCTTGGAACAAATGACACCAGGATATTTAAGGAGGTTGCCGCTCTCGGTGCTGAACTTGAAGGACTCTCCGAGATAACCGGAACGCTCGTCAGATCAAAAGTGGCACTGCTGTTCGACTGGGACAATATGTGGGCTATAGATGATGTCAAGGCATTAGGTCAGGAATCAAAAAAATATCCTGAGACCTGCATGTCCATATACAAGGAATTGACAAAATGCGGTGTCGACGTGGATGTGATCGCATCCGATGAACCGCTTGACGATTATGATGCGGTCGTGGCTCCTATGCTCTATATGCTAAGAGACGGTGCTGCAGAATCTCTCGCTGCATTTGTAAAGAGAGGCGGGCAGCTCCTTGCTACATACTTCACCGGCTACGTTGACAAGGATCAGCTCTGCATCCTTGGGGGATTCCCGGGAAATGGACTTGCAGATGTATTCGGAGTCATCAGTGAGGAGATCGATACTCTGTACCCATCTGACAGAAACAGCGTGACTTTCACAGATGGAAGTTCATGTGAACTTCGAGACTATGCGGAGATCCTGAGAGTTGGAACAGCTGAAGTGCTGGGAACCTACGATTCAGACTTCTATGCTGGGAATGCAGCAGTGACAGTGAACAGCTACGGCAAGGGCAAGGCCTACTACGTAGCTGCAAGAATAGATTACAGCAAACTTGGTGAGATCATGGAGCGGATGCTGGCAGATGCCGGAATAGCCACAAAGAGTCTCCCTGACGGAGTTCAGTATCACTGCAGATACGCAGATGACGGAACCTCATTTGGTTTCTACCTGAACAACACAGACGAACCTAAGACTGTCTCTAAAGTCCATGGAACAGATATTCAGACAAATAATATAGTTGATGGTGATCTGGTACTGGCTCCGCTAGGAGTATCCATCATCAGAGAGAACATTTAAATTTGGTAATAACTTATCTTCCTGTCTTACCCATACAGGAAATATAGTTTTTATATTTTGCAGTCTGCCTGATGCTTGGACCGTATCTCCCTCCTTGGATATTATATCCTTTGCGGTCAGACACGCCAGGTGGAACATATACCTTAAACCTTTTTAAAAGGCGGTGATACCTTAATAGTGTGTATCACCGCCTTGTGTTTTTTTATCTTTACACATGTCTGTTTCAAATGTGTTATATCATCCCGGACATCAAGTGACCGTGTTCCGGCATCCGTCGTTATTTGTCGAGCTGTTCCAGCTTATCCTCTATTGCCTTAATCACGATCTTGAGGGCTTTTATTCTTGCATACTTTTTATCATTTGACTCCAATATGTGCCAAGGTGCAAAGCTTGTGTTGGTCTTTTCCAGCATCTCATCCACCGCCACCTCGTAGCTATCCCATTTGTCACGGTTACGCCAATCCTCATCTGTGATCTTCCAGCGTTTCTCAGGCGTGTTCTGCCTGAGTGTGAATCTCTCAAGCTGCGTGTCTTTGTCGATCTGAACCCAAAATTTGATGACTACAGCTCCCCAGTCGTGCAGTTCCTTCTCAAATTCATTTATCTCATTGTACGCCCGCTGCCAATCATTCTCCGAGCAGAACCCCTCAAGTCTCTCAACCATAACTCTGCCATACCATGTTCTGTCAAATATAGCCACATGCCCAGACTTTGGAAGTCTTGTCCAAAATCTCCACAGAAAATGCCTTGCCTTCTCGTGTGGCTCTGGACTTGCTATAGGATTTACCACATAACCTCTCGCATCAAGTGCCTCCGCTATCCTTTTGATATTTCCACCTTTGCCTGCCGCATCCCAACCTTCGTAGCCTATGATAACCGGTATCCTCTTTTGGTAAAGCTCATTGTGCAGTCTGCCGAGTTTCTTCTGCAGCTTGTCAAGTTCCTCCTTGTACTCCTCATCCGTCAGTTTCTTGTCGAGAGACACCTCGGAAAGTTTCGGGATCTTCTTGAGCGCAAATGTATTCTGCAATATAGGTACAGCATGCCCCTGATTGAGCAGCGCAGTCTCTATCCCCTGATTGATGATATCGAGTATCTGAAGTTCTGCCCATTTTCTCTCCTTTGCATCTATCATGTACCACGGTGCATTTGACAGATTGGTGTCATACATAAAGCTGTCAAACGCCTCAAGATACTCATCATACTTTTTGTTCTGTTTCAAATCATGCTTAGACACTCTCCAGTTTGTAGTATCGTCTTCAAGAAGTGTTTCAAGCCTCTTCTTCTGCTCGTGCTTGTCTATCTGGAAGAAAAATTTCATGACCAGATATCCATTGTCCGCCAGAGTCCTCTCGAATCTCTTGGTGCTGTCAACTCTCTTCCGGTATTCCTTGTCTGACAATTCTCCAGACATCTTGCCACCTACTATGTCCCTCATCCATCCACCATCCAGAAATACAAACTCACCCTGTTCCGGTATTCTCGTAAAATACTTGTACAAAAATGGTCTGCGTTTTTCCTCATCTGTGGAATACTTCACTGACTCAACGTTGAAAAATCTCGGATCCATATTCTTTATGATCCTTCCCACAAGACTTCCCTTACCTGCGGCTCCCCAGCCTTCAAATATTACAAATACAGGTATCTTGCCTTCCTTTACCTTGATCTGATTGCGTGTCAGATTCTCTCTGGCAATCTTTAACCGAGTGTCTATCTCCTCATCCGATGGACGCTCCGGTCTGTTCCAGTCCTTTAACATGTAACCCACTGCTCCTTTCACATTGTCTCTTCATCTGTTTTTATGAATAATATGCCCCAATTTACAGAAACAAATGCCGCTTCGCGTCGCGCATTTTTCTTCTTGCTTTTGGCAGACTCGAACCCTCGCGCTGCCGCGCTCCATGTTCGGCTCCGCCGAACGGGTTCTCGTTGGTATCGCAAGAAAAAAACAAATGCCGCTTCGCGTCGTTTGTTTTTTCTTCCTGCGATATCATTATACTACTTTCTTTTGGGTTGATACATCTGAAAAAACATTAAGGTGGGTGAGGGAAAATGAATGTTGCGAAGGTAGAAATCATATGCTATAATGTCGGCAGACAAGAGATATTAGGTCATTCAACCTAAAACGAAAACCCTAGAGGCTGCAACCTCTAGGGTTTTCCTATCATTATTAATGTTGTTATTATGACAGCTCCAGATCCGGCTTGCCATACTCAGCAAGCTTCACATCGTATGCCTTGCGCATAGCTTCCTCGAATGGTATCTCCTTCATTGGGGCATCCAGTCTTTCCAGCAGATAATGTACAAAATCAGGATTCTGAATGAGCAATGGTCCATGAATGTAGGTCGCAATGACTCTGTTCCTGCAGATTCCCTCATTCATTGTATCTGGATTGCTGCCCTGTCCGATCTCCACCTTGCAAAATGTCATATCCTCCGGTATGCCGTAGGTATGGGCAAATCGGCTGGTGTAACCGATGAGTGTCATATCGTTAAACTTTGCCTTGATGAGCGTGTTGAAACGATTTGGAGCCTGACGAACTGAGTACATGCCCGGAACAACGCCAAGTCCTGCAACTCTGGTTCCGTCCTCTCTCTTGATATAATCTCCGAGAAGTTCCATGGAATTGCCAACCAGAAGGAAAAGCGCCTTTCCATCCTTCATGCATGCTGCGATCTCATCCTTGTACTGCATCAGTCTGTCAAGCACGAGCTCCTGACTCTTCTCACTCATGGAGCACATATATACCATGTCAATATTCTCTCTCAAAAAAAGAGGTTTCTCGTTAAGTCCTGTTGTCACAAATTCTGCATCTGGCAGACATTTCTGCAGATACATTGTATTTCCCTTGTCACCGTAGAGTGTACATATTTCCGGATATAAAATCTCAATCTTCATTATTTGTCACCCTCCAGTCTCTTGATTATCTTCTTCTTCATCTCGCATGACATTCCGTAGTTCTCACAGTCATACAGGATGTATATTCTGTCTACGCCATCTATAGTCACATCATCTGCCGCAGCAACCTCGCTGAGATTTGTGAGTATCTTCTCCTCCGGGATACCTGCCAGCAGACACCTCACCTTATGGTCGTAGCATCTAGGTCCGGTACAGATGACCTGTACCACATCATCTCGGTTGAACTGCTCGTACTCCAGATCATATATCCAACCTGAAAACTCTATACTCTTCTGTCTGTCCTCGAGATCATCCATCGCAAGAAGGATAGCCTTTTTACCCTCCTCATTTGCCACATATTCAAATGTTCTGGATGAGGAAACTGCACTCTGTCCCTTTGAGAGTGCCTGGATTACTGTAACACCATTCACTGTAGTCTCGTTGTGGCGGGAATCCGGTATATGGATCTGACCCATGAGTTCCTTTACTCTCTCAGCCGAGAGACCGATCTCGCGCAGTGCCGAGATAACTGTAACTTCATTATATATATTGAAGAGAGCTGTGTGGATCAGTGGATAAACTGTCTTCTTGTCTCCCTCCTGTATAGTAATTGTCATCTTCTCTCTGTCTATGTCAGTTGCCAGATATTTCTTGTCCGGGGAGTGAAGTCCGCACTTCGGACATACCACATCACCGATGTGATGATATCTGAGGTAATTGTACTTCAGCTTCTCACCGCAGTTAGGGCAGATCTGGTAATCCGCGATAAGGTTGTATGGTTCAGTCTTGTCATCAGGCTGCTTGCCAATTCCGTAGAACACTCTGTAGCTATCCTTCTTCAGCATGCTTGAACAAAGCTCGTCCGCATTCAGTATAACCTTTGCCGAATCAGGGCAGTAGGTATCTATGACACTGAAAATATAATCTGGGTGAGCATTTCTCTTAAGTGAATCTCTGAAAAGTCCTGTTACAACAAGATAATCTGGTTTCACATATGGAAGTATCAGTCTTGAAGCACGCTCATCCACCTCAAATACAGTGGCGTCCACTCTGACTTTTCCTGTAAATGTCAGACTGTTGATGACATTTGTCGTACAGCCAGGAACGATATTGGAACCTGTTCTGTTGCTGACAACTCTTCTTCCATCCTTCTCCAAAACGTCCGTTATCAGATTGCTGCAGGTCGTCTTGCCATTTGTTCCTGTGACACATATAGTAAGCGGTGCCTTTGGCGCCTGTGCCAGGAAATCCGGACATATCTTAAGGGCTATAACTCCAGGTGTGTGGGTACCGTTTCTACCCAGGAGCTGGATGAGTCCCTTACTCAGTTTTGCGGCTGCAAGAGCCACATGAAATCTAAAAGATGACATAGCTATTCATTCTCCTTCATACTTAAAACTCATGTCATTCTACAACCTTTGACATTGCTTGTCAATTACACCAGCCCATTACAAGCCTATGATTTCGCTTCTTTCCAATGTGCTTTCCAATGCTTTCTGTAATTTGTCCTGCGATAGGAATTCGGAGTCGCTCCGTATTTGTCCTTGAAACATCTGGCAAAATAACTTCCACTGGCAAATGCAAGATACTGGGATATCTCTGTGCAGGAAAAATCCGAGTAAAGCAGCATATTTCTCGCGGTCTGAAGTTTCTTCTCCATGATGTAATCAGAGATGGTCTGTCCAACCTCCTTATGAAATAGTTTGCTCAGATATGAGCGTTCCACTCCCACAAATTCTGCAATATCAGTAATTTCTATTTTTTCATGCAGATGATCATACACATAATCCATCGCTCTTACACAATGAGGTGATATAGCAGCTTTCTTTTTCACCTTTTTCATCCGCTTGGCATAGCCCACGATCAGTTGGTTATGTACATCTATGATCTGCCGTTCTGTCTGCGCCTTGTCCAGCTTATTAATATAGAAGTCACTGAGATTGTAACTCTCCATCTCCTCCATCCCCTCTTCTATGCAAAATCTGGAAATCATTGCCACTAGCACTATCTCGTGATATCTCCTATTGCGAACCTTGTCATCTGACAATATTCCTCTTGCCGCAAGAACAGCCTCGTCCTCATCGCCTGTCAGCAACATTCCAGACAAAGCTTTCACATCACCGCTGCTCACAAGCTGATAAAAATCAAGCTCATTGTCATATGTGGGATGTGCCAGTCCATATTCCCTCTGGACAAACTGCTGTTTTACTATCTCATTCGATATCTTCATCGCCTTTCTTCCTTTCCTCTGTGATATTCATGTGTCTTCGTCACACATTTTTATCGTATAAATTTATTTGCGATTTACGTTTTTGCAATTTGTTGTCCTAGCTACATTGCTACAACACATTTGTTGTATAATTGACACATTTATTATATTCGCTTTTCAACACAAATGCTACTATAAAGTCACAGAAAACGAAACAGACAAATGCTCATGAACAGACAAATGAGCACGCTATATAATTTATTATTTCACAGGAGGTTAGTTATTATGAAAACTTTAGACGGATTCAAAAAAGGAGTAAACTTAGGCGGATGGCTTTCACAGGGATCACTTGACAAGGAGCATCTTGACACATTTATCACAGAAAAAGATATAGCAAGAATAGCATCATGGGGACTTGACCATGTTCGTCTTCCTATCGATTACGATAATTTTGAAAACGAGGACGGAAGTGATAAGGAAGGCGGCTACGCTTACATCGATTCATGCATTGAGTGGTGCCGGAAGTACAAACTCAACATGGTCCTTGACTTGCACAAGACATATGGATATATATTTGACGACGAGGCTCATCTTCTTGAATTCTTCCATGAGAAACCTCTTCAGGAAAGATTCTATGGAATATGGAGAAAGCTTATAGACAGATATGCAAAGGATGCAGACATAATAATGTTCGAGCCGTTGAACGAGGTCGTAAGTCCAACCGTTGTAAACGAGTGGAACGAAATATCAAGCAAATGCATCGAGATCATCCGAGCAAAAGCGCCTACTGCCAAGATCCTGCTCGGTGGGGTTGGCTACAATGCTGTTACATCTATAAAACTTCTCCCTCATCACAACGATGAGAACATAGTTTACAATTTCCACTGTTATGAGCCAATGGTATTTACCCACCAATCTGCTTACTGGGTAACAGGGATGCCTTCAGATTTCCATATCGAATATCCGGGGGATTTCAATGACTACATGGAGAAATCCCGCCAGATCGAAGGGTGTATGCATGGAGCCATCACCGAGAGTAGCCTTGGACTTAATTCCATCGGACCTGATTTGTTCGAAAAAATGTTCCTCGACGGCATCAAGGCTGTTGAAGAAAGAGACGGATTTATGTACTGCGGCGAATATGGTGTTATAGATCAGGCACCACTTGACGGAACTCTGAACTGGTACAAAGATATCCATTCTGTATTTGAAAAGTACGGAATCGGACGTGCAGCATGGAACTACAAAGAGAAAGACTACGGTCTTGAGGGCGAGCACTATGCGCCTATCATCGATGAGCTTGTGAAGTACATGTAATATAGCACCCTATTATTTGTAATATAACATTCCTATTTTTTATATAATGTCCGCATAGTCATATGTTTATTGCGAACACGAAAGCCGGTTTCATAAATTATATGTGAACCGGCTTTTGTTATCCTTGTTATCATATAAGGAAAATAACAGGAAAAGGCAGACTTTGGGACTATGCATGTTATGGGAGACAATACGTATATGCTATAACGTTGGTTGATTATATATCAATTTTAAGATATAATCCAAAGTATCGAATACTGCCGAAAAGTACACACTTCGACAGCATCCTACAAAACAAACACATGATAAAGATTTAAGGGGAGAGGGGTCATCATGTCAAATTCTAAACGTATAAACTATATTGATATAGCGAAAGGGTTGGCAATCATCTGTGTAATAATCGGACACACATTTGCCAAATATGACAAACTAGACAGACTCGTTATAACTTTTATATACTCATTCCATGTGCCGCTGTTTTTTATCTTGTCAGGATTTTTTGTAAAAGATCAGACATATGATGTAAAGAAAACCATTATCAAAAAAGCAAAGCAACTTCTACTTCCATATGCAGTTATAAACGTTCTCAGATATATAACCAAACTCATTATCGCTGGTTTTTCCATACCTGGTCTTAAAAACTTTATTTTATCGCTCTTATATGCCAACGACAGCCGTGCACATACTAAATTCTGTATCATTGCTGCACCGCCAATCGGAATGACCTGGTTTCTGCCAGCACTTTTCTTCTGTCAAATAATATATATATGTCTGAACAATTTTGCCAGAAAATACAACACTTCTATTGGAATAATTGTTGTGATAATGGGTCTTGTTTCGTATGGACTGAACGATATCATATGGCTTCCTTTTTCGCTGCAACAGGCTATGACAGGATTAGTTTTTTACCATATTGGTT
>OLGZ01000887.1_pt1 | contig 20369 bp, 21 predicted proteins | sample 1605981 | NCBI WGS metagenome assembly OLGZ01 (sample SAMN03283291) | human gut metagenome | biome: human-associated habitat; material: feces | host: Homo sapiens | place: Peru | collected 2012 | reverse complement strand
ATATTTATATCCATGTTTTATAAAGTTTTTTCCTAAATTTGTATAAATATCATATTTTTCATCATTTATTTCTAGACTTTCGTCAATTTTAGATAATATCAATGTTCTTTTGGCTGGTGGATTTATTGAAGCTACTAATAAACCATGATATTTTCTTGTATTAGCTCCTATTATTGTAGATGATGCAAAACCACCTATTCCATTTGTTATTATCCATTCCTTTTCTAGGCCTTTTTCTAAATTCAACTCTTCTTTAGCAAATTTCATTTTAAATCTCCTTATTGTCTGATCTCATTTTATGCGTTTGTCTAAATTTTTCGTCTGATTCTTTTATTGATTTTATTCTATCACTATATTTGTCATTAAATTTACTTTTTCTGTTTGGTACTCTTTTTTCGGCATTTAGATTTTTACTTTTCTTTTCTAATTTTGATTGCATTTTCTTTAATTTGTTAATTCTTTTATCTGACTTTAATTTTGCATTAAGCATTAAATACTCTGGATCGTCTTCTCTATCTTCATATTTTAAGTCATTACAAATTAATTTAATTGCTGATTCTGCAATCATATATGGATCATGTCTTACTTTTCCTTCAAATATTGTTGACAGTTCTTCCATTGTTTTTAGAGCATTATACCATAAAGCATTTATTTCTACTGCTTTTCCATTTCTTGGAGTTATTGCATATCCATCATATTTTACATCCATCCAAGTATTTTGAGTATTTTCAGTTCCTGACACAATTAGTCCATCTGTATCCATATAAATATTATTATTATCTAATATCAGATTTATCAATAGTTATTGCAGGTCTAATGCCTTCATTTAATGCATTGTCAGGGTCATCACCATCTACACTTCCTTCATGATATACTACCCATATTCTAGACGACTTACCAGTAATTGGAGAAGTTGTCCAATAGCCTAAAACATTTCCATCTATTTCAGTTTCACATCCATAAGCTTTACAATTAGATGTGTAATCAAAAAGCCAATAAAATTTAGATTTTTTAGATTCATTAGCATATTGCTTTAACCACCCGGTATATCCCGTACCTTCACCATCTAAATAATACCAACGTGAATTTTTCATTCCACCTGTGCCATATGTTTTACTGGAATCCCAAGCAAGTTTGTCTGCATCCGATGCTTTTGTTATTTTTGCTATATCATTTGCTGATAATATATGTGGATTACCTGTCCAATTTTTTGTATCTTCTTCCAGTTGTTTTATAGCTAACGTCATTCCCTCAGAATTATTGCCACTCGAATTCCATGCAACAGTATTAGTTGTATTACGATCTAATATCATTGTATATGTTTTATCTGTTTCTTCAAAAACATACCATCTCATGCAACCTGCTTTCGGTTCTAATGTATTAACAAAATTATTCTTTGTGCATTCTTCTTTCAAATTTTTAGGATTTAAATATACCTTTGCAATAAAAGTTTCTCCTTCTTTTGCCATTTCTTTTGTTGGGCCTTTTTCCACTTTAACATTATCAAAAATTAGTGTATCATCAGAAAATTTACCATTACAATATTTTATTGTTCCAGTTATATTTTCTTTATTCTTTAATTGTAATTCTTTTGCATTACCTGTTGTTTGATCATCAAAATTAAATATGTAACACCCATCTGTTTCTTTTGTAAATACTGGCCCTGTTAAATCACTTGATGCTACTTGTGTTTTAATTGCATCTTTTACAAGTTTAATACTACTATTTGAAGCACTCTCTCTTGATTTATTTATGATATCTAATACCTTTGGTACTGCAATTACCGTTATTATTCCAAGTATTACTATTACAGCTAATAATTCTATTAATGTAAATCCTTTTTTCTTCATTTTATACTCTCCTATTACTACTTATAATTTTACAATTATAAACATTTATTATCAAGCATTTTTAAAAATAATAAATTAATTTTACAAAAAAAGACTACTTTATGAGTAGCCTTTACAAATTATTTATCTTTTTTCTCTTTTACTTTTCCTTTTTTAATAGACTCAATTTCAATTGTATTTGATAATGTATCTATTGCTTCTGGTTTTTCTTCCTTTTTCTTTTTATGAAATATCTTTTTTAATACTTCTTTTTTACATAAGAAATATCCAAGAACTATACCTAAAGTAAATGTTAGAAGCATACTTACTGTAAACATTATCCATTCACGAGTACTTGTTTCATCTGGACAAGTTTGTACTACTTTTTGTTCTTCTTTTTCTCTTGTTACTGAAAGTACATAAGTATCTTTGTTTTCAGTATCTTCACTTGTTACAATAATGTTAATTACATTTCTACCTACTTTTAAAGTAGTATTACCTTCCATATTTATTGTTGCATTTGGGTTTTCAGCCTCAGCAAGTATATTTAATTTTTTTGTTTTATATGGAACAGATAATGTATATTTTTTAGTATCCGCATTAAAATCTATTTTAAATTTATCTACTTTCAAACTTTTTAATTTAGTATTTGCCTTTACAAGTTCTTCTTCTGTTGGTGTCATTTTAAGTGTTACTTTTACAACATATGTCTTAGTAGTTACTCCATCTTCAGCAGTTACTACAATTTTTATATCATTATCACCTTTAACTAAGTTTTTATAATTATCAGAAATCATTATTTTTGATCCTGAATTACTTGCAACTGCATTTACAGTAAGTTCTGTTATATCAGTAATAGTAGTTGTATACTCTAATGTATTTTTATCAAACTTAGGATTTAATGTTGTATTTGGTATTTTTAGTGAACTAAGTGTTGCATCATTACTAAGTGATACAATTTTTACCATTGAACTTGTATTAGTAGCATTTGCTGTTTTACCTGAAATAAGTACAACTCCAGAGCTATCAATAGTTAAATTACAATCTCCACTTTTAGCATTATTTTTTACTCCAAATACAATGGCTGCTAAAGTAGTATTTGTACTAATTGGTGCTCCACTTGCCTTTTTTGTAATTATAATTGGATTACCATTTACACCTATATCTGATACTTCACTGTTAGATGATTTATACTCTAATTTTGTTGTATCGTATGATAAATTAATACTGTAGCCTTGAATTGAATCTTCTGTTACATCAGAAGCTTTTACATATACTGTAACCTCACTACCAGGTTTTGCAGTATCTACTGATTTTTCTACTTTAAATGTTAATGCACTTACCTTAATAGGCAAAAATATACTAAAAAGTGCAATAACAAAGGCAAATTTTAAAAACCCTTTTTTCATTCTTTTTCCCTCTTTCCTAAATTAATGATTTTCTTTTATAAATTCCTACACCTTTAGGAGCATATACATTAATAACTGCATCCTTTGTAATCTTTATAAAACATAAACCATTCACTATAACATCTTCTCCCTTATTAACATTTAGAGTAATCTTTTCTAAATCTTTACCCCTCTTGTTGGTTATAGTGTTTATTCTATTAATTATTATATCATTTGAAATATAAAATGTAAAACTATTTATTTCACCCTTTACATATTCTAGACGTAAATACTTTTCTACTAATAAAGTTTTACCCATAGAAAGTTGATATGTTATTGGTCTTATTTCATTATTTGGCATTATTTTTTTAAGTTCTTTACCACTTACAAAGTTTGAAATATTATCTTTTTCTATAAAACCTGGTGTATCTATAAATGTAAGATCATCATTTATTTTTATTTCATTTATATTAATTGTTGTAGATGGTAATATACTTGTTGTTATTTCAAAATCATTATCTGAATAATTTTTTATAAATTTATTTATGAGTGTACTCTTACCAGCATTTGTATTTCCACATACATAAACATTATTACTAGTTTTATTTTCATCTATTTTTTCTTTTAATAAATCTAAATTATAATTTGTTTTACTACTTATTAAAACTATATCTACTATATTTTTATTTAATTTTAATTCATTTAATCTTGATTTTATTTTATTTGGATTAACGCTTTTTGGAATAATATCGTATTTTGTAATCACAAGTATAATCTTATTATCTATATATTTGTTTACCATATCAATTGATGAATTCAAATTAAATATATCTACTAGGAATAATACTAAATCATTTGTTTTATTTATATTTTTATAGATATCAATATATTCTTCACCTGTTGATACTATACTTTTATATTCTCCATAATTAATTAATTTAAAACATCTTTCACAGTATTTGGCATCCATATATTTTTCTTCATTTATGTAACCAATTTTATTTTTATCTTGTATTTGCATTATAGCGCCACAACCTAAACATTTTTTAATCATAATATTTTCCTTTTTCTAGTATTTTATTTTTATTAAAATTTCTTAGTACAAATCCTTCAAAAAATCTACAAAATTTTGTACGAATAGGTTCATATTCATCAAGTTTATCAACAAATATAACAAATAAATTATTTCTTTTTGCTCCTATTACATCTGTCATTATTTGATCACCTATAAAAGCACATTCTTCTTTTTTATATTTATTTAAGACTTTTTTATAATTTTTCTTAAATGGTTTCATAGAACTAAAATATATTTCTACATTTAACTTTTCTTTAAATGGTAATAACCTTTTTTCATATGAATTTGAAAATATAAAAAGTTTAAATCCCATTTCTTCTAATCTAAAAAACAATGTCATTATTTTATCATTTGGCATATTTTCTTTATATGTAATGATTGTGTTATCTAAATCAAAAAATAGGTATTTAATGCCTAGATCTTGAAGTTTTTCATAATTTATTTCATATATATCTTTTTTATACATATCTGGTTTAAATTTAAACATATTAATCACCTTTTATAGATTATACTTTTAATAAGTGTTAAAATCAATACCTTTCTTCTTCTAATCTTTCATATTCTTTATTTGTTAAAAGACCAAATGGACTTTTATTACTCATAAATTTATCATTTACATTTTTTATTCTTTTTACATACACTATACCTGTTATATAAAGTGGTATAAAGAATACTAATATAAGTATTATAAATAAAAAGTCTGATGTTACAAATGCTAATATTTTTGTCAAATAATAATTATATACTGTATGAATTAATGTTGGTAAAAGTAATGAATTAAATAATTTAAACATTTTCATAGAATTCTTTTTAGTAAATTTTTCTGTTCCAACATAATATCCCATTACAATACCACATATTAAATGAAGTGGAATTGATGTTATTCCTCTTATAATTCCAAGATGTATCATAGAACTAAAATCTGTTTCTGTAAATACATACATTACTGTTTCAAATGCAGCAAAAGAAAGCGCAATTAAAGATGAATATACAAAACCATCATATACATCATCAAAATTACTATTTTTTTGAATAAAGAAATATAATACTGTTAATTTTGCTGATTCTTCTACAAATGCGAATATTAATACCTTTACAAAAGTATATGATTCATAATTTAAATAATTCAAATGTGGTAATATTACTTTACCAACAAGAAGAGATACAGCAATTGTAAATACACCTGATAAAAGTGCAAGTGCAATCATATAGCCTGGTTCTTTACTTTTTCTATCTGAATATAAAATTGCTGATATAAATATTATTGAACTAAGTATTGATATAAATATTACAAATAAATAACTTAATGTTCCCATTTTACACACTTCCCTACTTTATTACATATTTAGTATATCAGTTTTTTTAAAAGAAAAAAAGTTACAAACATGTAACTTTACACTATTTAGCATTATTCATTGCTTTCATCATTTGATTAATTTGTTTTTGAGTTGGTGTTCTCCCCATTTGACTCATCATAATTTTTATCATTTGTTCATTAATTGGTGGATTTTTCTTTAAATATTTTTCCATATATTTTTTACATACAAAGAATCCAATAACTGCTCCAATTACTAAACCTATTACTACTAATAATATATCTTGTAACATTTATTATTCCTCCTTAATTAATATTATAATAAATTTCAATATTTTATACAAGTGTTTCAAAAGTTATATTATTCATTTTTTATTAAACTACCATCATCAGATAATAAATACATTCCATCTTCACACTCAAGTGCAGAATACTCTTTATTTTCTTTAGTTAATATACCAATTGATTTTATTTTTGAAGTTACATTTATTTCTTTAAAAGATCCCATCAAAATATCAGAATTTTCTATAATAGAAGATACATCATCATTTTTTATATCTGTGTACCATGCATTAACTTGATCATTTTCATTTGTTAAAAATACTAGAATTCTTTTATAAGTAGAATTTTCAATTGCTCCAATTGACTTAACTGTTGTATATCCTGGTATAGGTGCATGTATATTTACAGAAGAACCTAAATTTGGATCTTTACTTGTCATAAATATTAAACCAGCAGGTTTATCGTTTGCATAATCTTGCTCGAATTTTATACTAAAGTCATTAGATAACTTTATATTCAATTTCTTTTCTGTAAATGCATTATATGTTTCTTTTATATCATTTTCCTTTATATCATCTTTATTTTCATCTTTTACATTATTTTCTGTTACCTTTTTATCATTTTCTGTATTAAAGAACTTATCATATACTATATATGAACCAAGCGCTAATACCATTATTATAAGTATAATTAAAGTGACTATTACTCCCTTATTGCTTTTTTTATTTTCCATATTTTCTCCTCCTATTTTCTATTTAAAGAATATCATTTATTAAATAGTTATTCAATACTAAAAAAGTTACTAAATTATAATTTTACACAAATTATACTAGTAACTTTGTTTTTGTTTCATTTATCCAAAAATAATCTTTACTTTTAAAATCAATCACAAATAAACATTCTCTTGAATCAACTATATCTCTTATAAATGTGTTAATATTTTTATTAGATTTTATTTTTAAAAAAGTATTATTTATAGTAAGTCTACTTATTTCACTATCACTTTCTATAATATGAACATTATCTGTTTTAGTATAATATATATCATCTCTATGTTTAAGCATAACATAATTATTAAATATTCTTTTATTAAATGGTATTGTAATTTGTTCAAATAATCTAAATTTATTAATTAAATCTTCATCATTAGATGAATAAATATCATAAAACATTTTAAACAAAATATTTGCTTTATCGTTATAAAAAGTCTGAAACATATTATTAATTTTAAATATATAAAAAGTTCTCATATAGTATCACCAAATATATTATATATTTTTATTTTTAAATAATTTGTCAAAAAAAGAATTAAATAAGTGATTTAATTCTTTCTATTATTGAATCTAGATCTAATTTGTAATATTTAAGTATTTCTTCTTTTGATGCACTTTTTCCAAACTCACTTATCGTTAATAAATAATCTGTACTAGTTACAAATTTTTCCCAACCAAATGAACTTTCATATTCAAGTACAAATATTTTAGCACCTGCTGGGAATAAACTATCTTTATAAGAATCAGTTTGTTCTAAGAATTTTTCCATACATGGCATACTTATAATTCTAACTCCGATTCCTTCAGCTTTAAATCTTTCTTTTATTGAGTTTGCGACTTGTACTTCTGCACCGGTTGCGATTATAACAATATCTACATTATCATCTGGATCAGCCTCAATATATGCACCTTTTGATACTGATAACATATTTGTTCCACCTTGAACCTTTACTTCTGTTTTTGCAAGTGAAATAACAGCTGGTTTTCTCTCTTTTAATATACAATTCCATGCCCCAATTATTTCTACCATATCAGCCGGTCTATATACATATAAATTTGGTGTTGCTCTTAAAGATGCTAACTGTTCTATAGGTTGATGTGTTGGTCCATCTGCACCTACTGTAATTGAATCATGTGTAAATATATATGTTACAGGTAAATCCATTATAGCACTCATCCTAATTGATGGTTTCATATAATCTGAAAATGCCATAAATGTTGATGCAAATGGTCTAAATCCTGATAAAGCAAGTCCATTACTTATTGCTCCACTTGCATTTTCTCTTACACCATACAATATATTTCTTCCATTAAAATTATTATAAGCAATATCATTCTTACCATTTAAATATGTAAGTGTTGCACTTGCAACATCTGCTGCTCCACCAATAAAATTCCACATAGAATCAGCAATTACATTCATAACTTTTGAATTACTTTCTCTTAAAGTTTCTTTTAAATCATAGTTAATACCAAAATCAACTTTTGTTAAATCTATTTCTGTATTATTATAAGCTAAATTTTGAAATTCATTATATTTATCAGCAGACATATCTTTTTTATATTCTTCAAGTGTTTTTTCCCATGTATCATATAAATTTGATCCTCTTTGTATAACTTGATTTCTTAAATTTTCAGCTGGTTCTTTTAAAAGTGTAAATGGAAGTCCTTCAACCCCTAAACCTTTTTTTAACTGTTCATAATCATCCTTTGTAAGTTCTCCGGAATGAATTTTAGGAGTACCTTCTAATTTAGACCCATCCCCAATTGTTGTATTTACAATTATTAAACTTGGATTAATAATATTCTTTTTAGCTTTTTCAATAGATTTATTTATTTCAGATATTGATTTACCATTTTTTACTATTTGTACATGCCAACCTTGTGACATAAATCTTGATGATATACTTTCTGTAAAGTTTTTATTAGTATTTGTATCCATTGATGATTTATTAGCATCATATAATACAATTAATTTGCCTAGTTTTAAGTTACCCGCAAATGATGCTGCTTCATAGGATATTCCTTCCATTAAGTCACCATCAGATGCTAAAACATAAGTATAATAATCTATTAGTTTTTTAGTTTTTTTATCAAATGCGTTTTTTGGTTTTTTATTAAATCTTTCTTCTAAGATTTTTTCTCCAAGAGCCATACCTACAGCTGTTGCAAATCCTTCACCAAGCATTCCAGTACTTGCATCTACTCCAATAGTTCCAAATTCTGGATGAGATGGTGTTTTACTATTTAATCTTCTATAATTTTTTAAATCTTCTACTGTAAACTGATAACCGCTTAAAAATAAAGTTGCATAAAGAAGTGCTGAAGCATGTCCTGCACTTAAAACAAACCTATCTCTGTTTATCCAATCGTACATTGATGGATTAACTTTTATATGTTTTGCATATAAAGTATATAAAATTGGCGCAGCACTTAATGTTGAACCAGGATGTCCTCCTTTTGCATTTTGTATTATATCAAGTGCTAAACCTTTTAATACTGCTAGTGATCTATTATCCACTTTTCTTCACCCAATCCCTTACTATAAAACATTATAACAAAAAAAGTTACTATTTAAAAGTAACTTTTTATATTTGTTCAATAAATTTGACATAAGTTGGGATTCCTCTTCTTATAACAAATCCAAAATTATATGGTACATCTTCTTTCATTTCAGGAACACGTTTACTTGTATTAATTAAAATTTGTTCTCCAAGTCCATTTCCTAAATAAATACCATTACTTGAATTATAATTATCTTTAAACCAAGAATCATATGTAAATTTCTTTATCTTATCTAATGTATCTATTATTACAAAATTAATAACACCAAGATCTGCTAAATTTGCAAATAATGTATTCATTTCATTTTTTCTATCTGGACTAATCTTATTAATAAATGATGATATACCAATTATTACACAGTTAACTTTATTTTTTCCATCAAATACATTTTTGTTTCCATTATTTGAATTATATAATTCCAACGAATCATTAATATATTTTTTAATAGCATCAAATACATTATTAAAATTTCCTTCAAAATAATTTGAATATGATTTGATTTTGTCATTTAAAGCGAAATTTTCTGCATTAATAATTATATTTGTTAATGACTTTTTATTTATACATTGTTCAATAAATGGAGCACTAATTCCTTCAAGTAAAGTTATATCTTGTGATGTCATTATATTTACAACATCTTTTGTAAAATCATATGTTGCAACTGATAAATCAAGCTTATTAATACCAAGTGCAAGTAAATTATTATTTTCTACTGCACTTCTGCAATCATCATAACTTACTATTTCAGGAAGAATTGGTACTCTTCTAGCAATATAATTATACTTTTCTTTATTCTTATTGCAATAATCTTTTATATAATTTGGTATTTCAGATTTTTCAGAGGCAAGCGCTGTTTGAAATTCATATATGTCATCTTCTTTGATAAGACCTCTACCAAATAATTTTGATGGATATGTCTTATGTACATTACCAAGTACAGTGCTATAATCGTCTTCACTATTAAGTTGAAGTGTAAATACTTGTCCAAAGTTTTGTTTTAACTTGAATCTTACACCATTAACTGTATTGACAGCAAGGACAAAGAAAATACCATATTTTGTACAATCTCTTGTTAATATATTAAGAATGTCCTCATGACTTTGGAAATTTTCAATATATGCTTCATAGTTATTTATTATAATAACTAGATTTGGAATTATATTTCCACTATCTTTACAATAAGAAACATAATTACCATTATAATTTGAAAATAAACTTTTTCTTTCATCTATTTCAGTTTGAATCATCTTATATAAGTTTTCTATTTTTTCATCATCATTTGGATACATTATATCTCCCACATATGGAGAATTATTAAAACATCTTAAACTTTCTGATCCAAAATCAACAACATAATAGTTTACTTCATTTGGAGTATATGCAACCATTGATGAATAAATCATAGTTGTTATAAAGTTTTCTTTACCAGATCCAGCAGAACCATATATAATTGAATTACCTTTTTCTGTTAAATTAATAGTTAACAATCTTTGCTCTTGATTTGCTGGAACATCATATTCACCAACAACTGGATTTAAAACATAATTCTTTTTAACATAATTATATTTTTTAATAAGATTATCAACAAATATACATTCTGGAATTTTACTAAGCCATAATGGTCTTGTAACTATATTTTCCTCTTTTGCTATATTTGATAAATATTTAACAATATTTATTAATTCTTCTCCATAATTTGCTGTAGACTTTTGTTCTACTCTAGTTTGAACAGTTCTAATTTTATAACCCATATTGTTTATAAAATCTATTGATGTATCTGATTGTCTTTTTAATGCATCTGTTGGAATATATTTTGTACCTGTATAAGCAGATTGTCCAAGTACAAATATTTCATTAAATCCAACTTGTAAATAAAATCTACCTGTTTGAGTTAAGAATGCTGCATCTGGTTGTTTTATAACCTCTGATGAATCACTCTTATCCTGAACTCTTAAACATACTCTAAATCTTGTGTTACTCCATATCTGTGAATCAACAACACCACTTGGTTTTTGAGTTGCTAGTATTAAATGTACTCCTAAACTACGTCCAATTCTCGCAGTACTTATTAATTGATCCATAAATTCTGGTTGTTGATTTTTAAGTTCAGCAAATTCATCTGCGATTATAAGTAAATGAGATACAGGTTCATCTACAACATGATTTCTATACATTTCTTGATATTTATAAATATCTACTGTACTTTCTTCTGATATTTCTCTTGCTTTATTAAATAGTGCCTGTCTTCTTTTAAGTTCACTTTCTATTGACGCAAGTGATCTATTTATTTCATTTTTATCTAAGTTTGTAATTGTTCCAACTAAATGTGGTAATTTTATTCCTAGATTTTGATTTTCAAATGCACCAGCAAGTCCACCACCTTTATAGTCTATTAATATAAACTGTACTTCATCAGGATGATAATTAACCGCAAGTGATAATATATATGTAATAATAAATTCTGATTTACCTGAACCTGTCATACCAGCAATAAGTCCATGTGGTCCATGATATTTTTCATGTAAATCTAGACTAATTTTTTCACCATTTTTTCCAACACCTACTGGCACTGACATACTAAGAATTGGAACATTATCAATCCATCTTTGCTTTGAATTAAATGACTCTATCTTACCTATATTATACATTTCAAGAAAACCAAGTCTTTTAGGTATTATTCCTTCACCTTCATCTTTTATTTCTATTGGAATATTCGACAATGTTTTAAAACATTTAGGAAAGTTACAATCACTTAAATCTAAACTAAATTCTTGAACTAAACTATTTGATATATTTCTTGATATAGTTGATCTTTCTTTTGAAACTTCAATAAATGTTTGACATTGATCAGGTAAATTTGAAATTCTATCATTTAAAATAATTACACTAAACCCAACATAATTTTTATTGTTTATAATGTTATTTATTAAATCTATATTTCTAACAGAATTAATTGAATCTATTATTAATACATATAATGAATCAAAATTTTCTATTCCTGACATGCTATTATTAAGCGCATCCATTCTTTTATTATAAATTTTATCTAATTGATATGATACTTCCTTATATTCTTTTTCATTACTTGAAAAGTATCTTACTGATTTATCATTGCTCCATAAATGTGGTATTGATCTTACTTCTTCATAATTATTTTTATTTTCTTCAGTTGTAAATATAACAAACTTTAAATCATCATAACTATGAAATGTTGAAAGTTGTAATAAAATATTTTTTATAATTCTATTTTGATAAATCTTATCTCCAATTATTGCGGATATATAATTTTCTCTAAATGAAAAAGGTATTGGAACATTTTCTAATAGTGTTTTACTTGATTTTAATTCTTTTACTTTATCCAAAAGTACATCCTCTGTCATAGAAAAATGTTCTTCAGGATAAACAACATTTATATCAAGTGGAAGTTTACCACTTCCTAAGCTAACACTTAAAAAGTCATCATCTTCTATTCTTCTTTCCCAAAGTCTATCCTCTCTATTTAAAATTACTTTTTCACATTCGGATAAATTTAAAAATCTTTTATGCATTATATCTTGTTGATTTTGTTTTTCGTTTTCTATCTGTTTTTTTATTGAATCAATATATGCTGAATATTTCTTTTTTCTTTCTTTTTCTTTTTTCTTTTCTAATCTTTTTTGAAATCTATTTGTCAAAAGTGGCCACATCAAGAAACTTAACATCATCGCACCACTCATAACAAGTGATGGTATAGCATTATTCATTGTTTGATTACCATTATTTACATTATTCATTGTTGTATAAAATGTCATAACAGATGTCATACTCATAGTAAGCATAGGTCCTATTGTTAATATTGCTGGCATTTCATTTTTATCTCCACCACCTGGAGGATTATCTACTCTTATTGAAATACTATTTATTGAGTATATAAATCTTGGTTTTCTATAAAAATAATCCTCTTTTGAATAAAGTTCCATATCTTTTTCTTCTTGTGGTTCATCTATTCTATTTTGAGATAAATCTTGTTGCATCTCTACACTTTTCATAAATGTTTGAACATTGTTATAATTATTAGAAATACCTAAAACATAATTACCATCTTTTTTTAGGAGTAATAATTCTAGTCCAAGAATGAAAATTACATCACCTATTTCTATTTTTGTACCACTATTAACCTTTAATCCATTTATAAAAATATTTGTTTGATTATCATTATTTGTAATTATTATATTAGGACCATCTTGTTTTATAGTAATAGCGTTAGATTGAATCGCATTAAAATTATAAGAAATTGTACAGTTACTATCTGAACCTATTGTAATACCCATAGGTAATTCAGTACTGCATGAATAAAAATGCATTTTTTCATATGTACTTGGCATAAATAAATATACTTTATCATACGAATATGCATAAGTTATCTCATAGTAAGAATTTTCTTTAGCAACAACAAAAGGAACTCTTTTAGAGTTCTCAACGATATAATAATCACTATTGCTTACTATTTTCCATTCACCATCTGAATTAGCCTCTAAATTAATGATATTTTTTTCTATTCCATTTTCATCAATCTCAGAAAGCCATATATTACCTGTTACTTTATTGGGCAACATATAAGTTAATAATTTATCATTTTTGGCTAAAACTACTTTCATATATCTTTTTCCCTTTCATTCTTTATATCAATATAAATTCAGTACCATTAACTATTCCAGAACCCTTAACATAAACATTAAGATCATAAACAATACAACCATCTTTATCATATAAATTTAATTTATCAGTATCTACTAATGAATTATCTGATAATTCATTTATTACGTCAATACAATATTTTCTTATAGTTCCAACTTTTTTATTTATAGGTATAAATATATCATAACTTTTACTTAAAAGAGGAACATTTATTGTTATTAAAATCTTATTAGTCATATTCTTTCATTTGTCCATTTTCTAAATAGTATGATTTTCCATTGGATCCTATGTATCTATTACCAGTTGTTTTAGTAAATGTCACTGTACTACCTTTTGAACTACTTAATGTAGTTCCATCTCCCTTTGATAAACCATATTTTGATGCTATTTGTTGCTCGATTTTTGCTTTTTCTATTGGATTATTTGTATTTCTAAGTTTTTCCTGTAAACTACTTAAATCATCACTATTATTTGTTGCTGTAGCATTATTATTTTTACGCCAAGATTTCCACCAATCAGGATGTTCAGCTTTCCATTTTTCTTGTTCTGCTATAGATTTTCCACCCCATGTTTTACCATAATCATCTTTATTTCCATTAAACCCTGTATTGGGATTACTATAATCATTATTTTCATTTGATGAATATGCTGAACTTTGGCTGTTTGCAGCGGCTATTTGATTTACAAGAGCTTGTATACTAGTATAACTATATCCTGCTTTAGCTAATGCTTTCTTTCTATCATCGCCATTACCCCATTTTCCTGCTAACACTTCTTTTGCAATTGCCATATCAGTTTTAAATGTACCAGAAACACCTTTTTTAGCATATTCTGTTAAATTTGGCCTTTTTATATTTAGACTTTGATATGCAGTGCTTCCTGCATATTTTTTACTACTTGCAGATTTTAATGATAACGTTGTATTATCTGGTAATTGTTTTTCAAGTAATACAATATTACTTAAATAGTTTGTCCACCAACTATCAATTGAATCTCTTTTTTTCATTACTCTTTGATATGCTGATAAAACTCTATACCATCCATAATATAAATAACTATCTTTTCCAACTGTACTTTTCATAGAATAAAAATTTTTATAACTATTATATAAAGCTGATCCATATGAATCAAAATTAGATTTTAGATTTTTTAGTTTTTGGTAATTTATTTTAAAACTATTATCTAATTGTAATTGCGAAGTGCTATATATATTGTTTGATGAAAAAGTTGCAAGGCCTGATGAATCATTTTGTAAATTATCTATAAGATAAACCATATTTTTTAGTTCTGAAGAAATTTTTTGGGCATATGCTGTTTTTGTAGAATAATCTGTCGTACTCTTCATTTTTAATTGTTGTTTTTGAATTAACTCCGCATATTGTAAAACTTTTAAATATCCTTTAAGGAAAGTAATTAAGTGATCAAGTTGTTCATAATGTGTTTTAAGTGCACTAGACAATTTTCTAATGGCTGATGAATCACATACACTTTCTACATTTCTAAAATTGTATGTTTTTAATTTTCTTACTTCCTTTATACAGTCATTACAAGTCATTAGCAAGTTAGATATTTTTATATCTTTAAAATAATTTGTATAATTCATAATATTTTCCTACTTTCTACTTTATAAATTTTAATAATTCACTTAAGGATATCGCACCTGATGCAGTACTATTACTATGTGATGCATTATCAACAATTTTGTCTGTTTGCTTAACGTTACTTCCAATACTATTTAAATCTTTTACCTTTTCATTTGTATTTGTAGTAGTTGTGTTAGTTTTTTGTGTCTTATCAGGTATCGGATAACTAGGATTAAGGTCTATTATTCCTGTTACAAGCGTATCAGTTGTTTTTAACTTTCCAATATAATTAGGTGTTTTTATGTTTATTTTTCCAATACCACTAACTATTTTTACATTTGATCCACCTGTTTTTGGAATCGAGATAGTTGGTGCTGAAAAACCTAGTTTTGCTATTTGCTCTGCATTTATTTCAGTATCTGTTGCTCTATTTTGTTCAACAATTTCTTTTATTGTTTCTAAATATAAAGGTAATGTTTTTTCTGTTACTTCTGGTATTTCCTTATATTTTTTACTAATTTCATTATAAAATTTATTTGCTGCTGTTCCTTTCCAAAAGCCACTTCTACTATTTGAGAATGAGTTAACTTTTTCAAATTGTTCATTAAGATCTCTAACAACTGCATTAATTCTATCACATATGTCAATGACAGCATCATATTTGATTGATGTATTATTCACTTTTATCTCACTCCTTATATTTTTCTATTTAAAAAATGTGTTTCAAATTTTTGATATGCTTTTTTTACTTCTTTAATCGTATTAGCATCATCTTCAACCTGATTTTGATATGCTTGAAAAAATTTCACATAGTCTTCCATATTACTACAAAATTTTTCTGATGCTGCTCCCTTCCAATATGTGTTCAATTCACTTAAATATTGGCTTATTTTTGTATTATCACTTTTTATTGCTGCCGCACATTCGTTTATTTCTTCTGCTACCCTATCAAATTCAGCATATTCTACAATTAAATCTTCCATATTTTCCTCCAAACCTTTCGTCAGTAAATACTAAAGTTTAATATTCACTGACCAAAGTCTCTATAGTATAGAGAACTTTATTAACCCATAATTTGAGTATCTGTTTTTTTATAATTTTCAACAACTGATGTTAAATGAGCTGCTTCATCTGTTACAGCTTTATAAAAATCAGCAAATTTAGCACTAATTGTATTAAATTTTTGTTTTGATTCCATTGCAGCATTACCAGCCCAAACATCTTCATTACCAATTTTAGATGATAATGTTGTTATTTCATCTAATATTGATTGCATTTCTCTTGCATAACTATTTAAATTTGAGCTTACACTCATAATTTGAGAATATGTTAATGTTGATCCATTCATATTTTGTTCCTCCTATCTGATTCCGTCTTGGTTTGCTTCGTTAACTTTTTGGTATGCATTTGCTGCACTTATTAGAAACTCACCCATTTCGCAAATTGTTTTATTTAAGACTTTCATATTTTCTATTTCAGCAGCTACTGCACTTGTATATTTTTCTGCATCGCTACCTTTCCAAGAATTTCTAAGATTTTCATTTTCACTAGTTATTTTATTTAAAACTTCTGAAAAATCATTACCTTTTTCTAGAATACTATTACCGATTTGTCTTGTTTGATTATAATCAATACTTAAATCCACAACCTTCACCTCCCTCCGCTATTTTATACAAATATAATACCACTTATATTTACATCATGTCAATTATTACACAACTTTTTTATCAATATTGTGTCAATCATTATATATATTTTTTGATAAATTAAAAAATATATATTCAACCATATTTAATACATCATTATCACCTATATTTCCAAAAATAATATCATTTTTATCAGAGACTTTTAATTCAATACCATATTCATTAATTTTTTTATATAATTTGTTAAAACTATCTTTCAGTTTTACAACATCACTTTTTGTTTTAAAGTATTTTACATATACATTTGAAAAATGAATTAATTCATTATATAGCTCATAAATTATTTTATATTCATCGAAGCCCCTTTTATCTGCTTCTTCTGCCATCCATAGCATATTTTCACATAATATAGGAACCTCATTATAACAATAATCTTCTATATTATTGGTTATACTTCCTTCTGTACATGAATAAAGTAATACATCGCTATTAATATATGAATATTCATCTGTACCAATTTTCAAAAGTCTATTAAAACAATTATCCTCGCCATTCCTGCTATCATTAAATTGAAACTTATTTTCATCAATATATTTTCTTTTATATAATTTGCCATGTAATTGAAAACTAAAATCATTCGAAATAGTTAGTATGGTATTATCATAATTTTCATAATAAACATTACCGCAAATAATATCATTATTCTTAATATTTTTTAAAAGTGTTTCTAACGAATAAATATCAATAAACATATCATCTGCATCTAAAAAATAAATATATTCACCATTTGAATGGTCTAAACCGTATTGTCTAGCAACTCCTGGTCCACTATTTTTATCAAGTTTATATTCTATTATGTTAATTCTGTCTTTAAATTTATTTATAATATCTTTATAATCATGATCTGAGCAATCATCAATTATATATACATTAATTTTGTCATTAACCGTTTGCATACATATACTCAATAATGCTTTAGAAATTGTTTTATGTGCATTATATGCTGGAATAATTATATCTATCATTTAATCATCCTCCAATCCTATTTCTATTAAAAAATTATCGAATGTAACTAATGGATTAAGTACATTTTCAGTATATCCCTCTGTTACTGCACATTTCATTTTATATTGTAATATGTTATATCTATCTATATCCGATATTTCAAGAATATAATCATCATAAATTTCTTTAATTTTTTTTATATTCTTTATTAATTCTTTATTTTTATTTAAAAAATCAAATCCATAATAAATAGTTAAAAGTGATTCATATGATAAGGATGCTAAATTTTCTTCTGAACATTTTCCTTTTACTCCACACTCTAATGCATAAAGCATTGATTTAGAATAATTGTATATAGAATTTTCTCTATAATTTTCCTTTCTAGTTAATGAGTTTTCATTATTCATCCATATATATGTTTTTTCATTAACAATATTCATCTTAGGATTATATAATAAAACTAAATGATTAAATGCGTTATCTTCTTCTGCATAGTAATTTGGAAATCTAATATTATTATCCTCTAGAAATTTTCTTCTGTAAATTTTACCATGAAGCGCTACTGTATCATTAACAAAAGTATTAAATTTATGCTCTCTAGTTTCTTCTAAAAAAGTACTAAAAACAACATCTAAAGACTCTTGCTCTATCATTTTATACAATGTAATTATGGATAGTGGTGTTGCAAAAATATCATCTGAATCTATAAAAACAACATATTCACTGTTTGATTGATCTAATCCATATTGTCTCGCATAACCAGGGCCTTTATTTTCATTTAATTTTAGTTCTTTTATGTTAATAAAATCTTTAAAAAAATCTATTTTTTTACTATAATCCTTTATAGAATTATCATTTACAATATATACATTCAAATCTTCTGAATTTCTTTGATACGCTATAGAATATAATGTTCTTTCAATCGTTTCATGAGCATTATATGCCGGAATAATTACATCTATCATATTTTACATCTCCTAGTATTTTAATATTAACACAAAAGAAAATAAAAAAAAACCAGGATTTGAGTTTTTATGAATATATTTTCTCATAAATTTCCTGTTTTGATAAATTATTATCTATATTACTTGCCCTTTCCATCATAAGTAAGAATCCTAAAATTCCTACAACAATAACTACTAAATAACCAAAATACTTTTTCATACTAACCCTTCTTTCTGATTAAATTCTATCACGAACAAACATTCGTGTCAATAATGTTTCGAACAATTGTTTGACATTTTACACTTTGTATGTTAAAATGAAATTGTTATAAGGAGAGATATAATGGAAAAGTTAACAAGTAAGCAAAACAATGTATTAGATTATTTAAAACAATTCCTTGCTAAAAAAGGATATCCACCTACTGTAAGAGAAATATGTGCCGCACTTAATTTATCTTCACCAGCAACTGTTCATGCACATTTAAATACATTAGAAGAAAAGGGATATATTTCAAAAGGTAATTCAAAAAATAGAGCTATTGAATTACTTGTAAAAAATGAATATGAAGAAGCAGATAGCGTGGATATTCCACTTTTAGGTAAGGTTGCTGCTGGTAATCCTATTGAAGCAATTGAAATGCCTGATGAATATTTTACTGTACCATCTTACTTAATCCCTGCAAAAAGAGAAGTATTTGCTCTTAGAGTAAACGGTGAATCAATGATTAATGCTGGTATTCATGATAATGATATAGTTATAATTCAAAGACAACAAACTGCGAACAATGGTGATATGGTAGTTGCTATGACTGATGATTATGGTGTTACATTAAAAACATTTTATAAAGAAAATGGATATTTCCGTCTTCAACCAGAAAATGATACAATGGCTCCAATAATATTAGATAGTGTTACAATAGTTGGAAAAGCAATTGGATTATATAGAAAAATATAAAAAAGGAATTTCTATAAAATTCCTTTAATCTATATAAACGCTTGCTAAAGAAGCAGTAGCGTATAATAATTACAGGTTATTTATTAACCTGTTTTTATTTTCCAACACTAATAATATATTATTCAAATTAATTTATATTATTCATTAATAATATATTTTTGTTTTTAAATTTTGTATAGACTTTTATACTAATTCATACTCTCTTGCTATTATTCTGTCATCACTACAATATTCAATCACATATTTATTTTCTTTCTTGCATATTATTATTCCTATTGTTTTATTTTGATTTATACTTTTTAGATTTTTATCTATATAATTCATATAAAATT
>OLGZ01000886.1_pt1 | contig 20378 bp, 28 predicted proteins | sample 1605981 | NCBI WGS metagenome assembly OLGZ01 (sample SAMN03283291) | human gut metagenome | biome: human-associated habitat; material: feces | host: Homo sapiens | place: Peru | collected 2012 | reverse complement strand
GTTTCTGAAAGAGGTGGATAGCCTTGCTCTTGCAAACACGCAGCTTGATTTGAAAAATGCAAACAAGCGGCATCTGGAGAGTCCCAAAGCCGTTGATGTCCCAAGATTGAAAAGCAAACACAGGAGCGGAATGTCGTACACAACAAATAACCAAAAAGTGCAAAGCAAAGACGGTAAAATTAAGAATACAGTTTATGTTGTCGGCAATCTTGTTCATCTGCCAAAGGTAGGCGACATAAAAGTTAAAGTACACCGTCAACCGGATGCCGACTGGGTATTAAAAGGCGCTACCGTAAGCTGTACCCGCAGCGGTAGATATTTCATTTCACTGCTGTATGAATTCGAGAAGGATATCCAGCCTGTTGTTCCCACTAAAGAGAAGTCCCTTGGCTTGGATTATTCCTCCCATGACTTTTATGTTGACAGCAACGGTAAAGCAGCCAACTATCCGCAATTCTATCGTCAGAGTGAAGAGAAACTTGCAAAAGAGCAGCGCAAGCTATCTCGCATGAAAGTGGGTTCTCACAACTATGACGAGCAACTACATAAAGTTCAGCTTCTGCACGAACATATAGCCAATCAGCGCAAGAACTTCTGCCATACGACAAGTGCTGCGATAGCCAAGCAGTATGATGCCGTATTCGTGGAAGATATCAACCTGCGCGGTTTGGCGGGTTCTATGAAGCTTGGTAAATCCACAAACGATAATGGCTTCGGCATGTTCCGCGCAATGTTAGAGTACAAACTCACATCGCAAGGAAAGACCTTTGTCAGAATCGATAAGTGGTATCCGTCCAGCAAGACTTGCAGCGTTTGTGGTTTCATAAAAGACGACCTTACGCTTGCTGACCGCGTCTGGACATGCAGCGCCTGCGGCACAACACATAACCGTGACCACAACGCTGCCATAAATATTCGCAATGTAGGGTTATTGGGACTGTATCCCGCATAATCCAATTCTCACCCCAGCTATGCCGCCCGCAACAGCGGTGAACGCCCATTGTACTCGGTCGCACAGACAGCAACCGTGCCTAACAATCCGTCGAGTGGGAAAAAATTGGAGTCCTGCGGGACTACAAGCCCCCTCCTTCAGGTGGGGGTAGTTGACTCCTCTATTTTACCGTGAGCACCTTGGCGCAAAAAGCGACCACAAAGAGCTCATTCAAACCTTTGAAGCAACACAACCAGAAGGAGATGGACTTAGAAAGTACCTCCAAAAACGTGCCTTCATTGATGAAAGTACCGGAAATATTCGGACTTATTTAATTCGTCAAAGAGGAACGGGTGAATTGGTAGGGTACTATTCAATTCGAGCTGGAGATATTCTGCTGATGCGAGATGACTGGACTTCAGCAATTTCCGGTGTCGAGCTTACCAATTTTGCAGTAAATGGAGCGTATCGGAAAAAGCACCCTAAAATCACAATTTTGGGGAGACGCATTTTCTTCGACTTCATTCTCCCACAGGTCAGACAACTTCATGAAACGCTTGGAACGAGTATTCTTTACATCTATGCATTAGATGAAGAGCCACTCAAGAAGTATTACAAAACCCTTGGATTTTCCAATCTTCCTGAAGAAGACGAGAAATTCGTACATAGTAGATGCAAACCGTCCTATGACGGAACCTGCATCTGTATGTACATGTTGCTCTAAAAAAGCAAAAGCAGACCGCTCACCTTCATGGTGGGTGGTCTTTTTATTTTGGCGAAGTTGCAACAAATTGCGATATGTAGATAATTAGTTGCAGAAACTCAAAAAACACAGAAGGAAATTACAGATGACACTTCTCAAATTCCTAAACAAAATAGTAGATGCAGCCGTTTTCATCATTCTGCTACTTCTCTTCCTCTATGCCGGGTACTGTCTCTGGGACAATAACCAGCTATATGCAGAAGCAGACAAAATCAAGATTCAGCTCGAAGCCATCAAGCCGCAAGTCCCGCAGTCTGTGGATTTCTCAGATGAGGAAGAACGTCTGCAGTACAATGAGTCGTTCGATAAACTCTATGAGATAAACGAAGACATCGTAGCATGGCTCTCATTGGACGGAACAAATATCGACTTCCCGGTGGTACAGGGGAATGACAACCTCACCTATCTGAACAAAGATATCTATGGAGACTTTGCGCTCTCCGGTTCTGTGTTCTTGGACTATTCGAATGCAAGAACGGTCATCGTAATCCTCATCGGTTGATTCCCAAAACCACAAAAAAATCGAAATTGGGAAATAAGTTGAATTCATATCCCAAAACTATAGAAAAACGGACACTTTTTGGAGACAAGTTTCAGGGAAAGCAGACAAAAAGTCGAACTCGTCGATGGAAGCGTAGCTGCTCCAGATGGGCACTTTTTGGTTGTGGAAGCGTAGCCAAGATGAGCGATTTCATTTTTCGCACATTTGTCAATTTCCTACACAATATAATCATGGCTATATGCGTGTCCCCCACCAGCTAAGAATATACTAAGAAAAACTAAGGAAAACAAAAGTAGAGCAAGCATAGTCACTAGCAACCACATCACCATCAACGAAGCAGCAAAAACGTTGAAAGTATTTTCACTGAAAATAAATTCAACAAAAATTCTCAAACGACAAAACAGCGCAAATCACAAGATATGCTATAATTTTAAAAAATGCTTGCATTTTACTACAATATATGGTATAATGCGTAATAGAAGATAACAGTTAAAGACTCGACGGTGCTGTCGATGACAGCCTTGTATACCGGGGCAGAGTAAATACCAATATCTTCGAGCCGCTCGTAGCGGTTAGCAATGTCGCTCCGCAATGACATTGCCATCGTTTTAGTTCGCAGTCAAATGGCTGCATGAATTAAACACCTTTCTATTTTCCTCATCCTTTCTTTTTTGGATTTCCCGCTGCTCTTCCCCATAGAGCGGCGGGATTTCTTTTTTTAGAATTGTATAAAAAAGAACTTGCACGTTCGTGCGAACTGCATACAATAAAGATTGTACAAGCGGAACAGGGCCACAGCGGGTCAAAGCCTCTTCCTGCTAAGCCCGATGCCTCTCTGGCATCACAACATGTTTGCCCGCTTGTGCTTCCTCTCGCATCGGCGATGTCCTGCACCGATGCACCCCATACAGAAAGCTGTGGTCGCTTCCGCCTCCGCAGCTTTTTTCTTTGCATTGAAAGGAGACCCCCCTATGAAAGTTACAGCATCCTATATGGCTGCCTACCTGCTGGCGCTGTACTACTGCAGTAAAGACGACAAACACGCACCGGAAGATGCTGTGAAGTTCGCCTTGAACCGCTACATCAGTGATTCCTGCAAAGAAGACGCGCAGGCGCAATTACAGGAAGCGTGTGACGAGTCCGATGACCTCGGATACACCGAGGAGTATGGCGACGGTCCCCGCACACTCACAGCAAGGGGACTTGACCAAATCAATGCTGCCGCTATGCAGAAAGGCGACTATGTTGAGCTCATCCACTCGGATACTCTGGATGTGGACAACTGGATTGACGATTATGTTGCGGCAACGGAAGAGTAACCACCCTTGGAAGTGAAAGGAGACATCATGGCGCTCATCATTGGGGCAGTCATCGTACTGCTCATCCTCTTTGGCTTTCTCTGCTACAAGAAAGCTCCTCCGACGGAGGCAATCGTAGTAACGGGTTTTGGTCTTGCCAGACCGAAAGTCGTTTGCGGCAAAGGCACATTTGTACTCCCGGTACTGCAGCGTGCAGACCGGCTGAACATGCGTCTTCTGAAAATTGATGTCAAGACCCCGGAGACGGGCGTTAAAACCCAGAACGGCGTATCGCTCTGGATTGATTCTGTTGTCACGATTCAAGTCTACAGTGAAAACTCTACTGTTCTGGACGAGGAAGTCAAGGCGTCTGGTCTGAAGGATGCGAAAGCGTACATCATGTCCCGCCAGCAGGCAGCTATCTCGAATTTCCTTGGAATGAACGAGCAGGGCATCAACGATAAAGTCAACGATGTTCTGCAGGGAAACCTGCGCGAGATTGTCTCTGACATGACCGTTGACCAGATTCTGACGAACCGCAAGCAGATGGCACTGAGCGTCATTGAGAATGCTCGCCCGGACCTTGCGAAAATGGGTCTTGAGGTCGTAACCTTCAATGTGCAGGACATCCGCGATGCTATTGATGGGCAAGGTCATAACCACGGTGTTATCGAAGCCATCGGCATTGAGCAGGAAGAGCTCGTGAAGAAACAGGCCGAGATTGCCCGTGCGCAAGCAGCCCGCGATGTGGCGTGCGCTAAGGCTGACGCGGAGATGGCGGCAAACGCCAAGGAAGTCGAAGCACAGACGGCTATCGCCCAGCGTAACAACGAGCTCAAGCTCGCCAAAGCACGGTTGCAGGCAGAGGCGGATAAGGCTGCTGCGGATGCAAACGCTGCCGGTCAAATTCAGACGAACCTCCGCGCCAAGGAAATCAAAGAAGCAGAAGCCGACGCCGAGATTGCTAAGCAGAAGAAAATGGTAGACCTTGCTGCGCAGGAAGCCGAAGTTCAGCAGCGAAAACTCGATGCTGAAGTTCGCAAGCAGGCAGATGCAGACCTCTACCGCCGCCAGAAAGAGGCGGAGGCAAAGAAGTACGAGGCGGAACGTGCAGCCGAAGCACAGAAATTCGCAAAGCAGCAGGAAGCAGAAGGCATCGAGCTTGTCGGTAAAGCTGAGGCGGAAGCAATCCGTCAGAAAGGTATTGCGGAAGCTGAGGCTATGAAGCAGAAAGCCGAAGCCTACAAGCAGTACAATGATGCGGCTGTCGCTGAAATGCTTATCAAGGTCCTGCCCGACATCGCCAAGAGCGTGGCGCAGCCTCTGTCCAGCATCGACAAGGTATCTATCATTGGCGGTGACGCCTCCGGCGTATCCGGCGTATCCGGCAATGTTCCGGTGCTCATGGCACAGACGATGCAGACGGTGAAGGAAGCTACCGGCATCGACATGGGCGAAATTGTCCGCGCCAACAGCATTCAGGCAAAGACAGACCGCAACATCCATATCGACGGAGTGGAGAACGCAGACTCTTCTCGTGAGCCTCGACGCACCGCAGGCGGCGGGGTCGTGCCGGGCACTGACCAGGACCACTTCCGTCCGGATTACATGGATGAGAAGGAAATTTTGGATGCGCACCGCGCGGCGGCGGAGAAACATAAAGCTGCGGATAAAGAAAATCCGTTTGATAAAAGCAAAAAGTAACTATTGCAGCCCCTCAAGGGGCTGTTGCAGCTCAACGAAGACAGCCTCCACGCAGGCGAGCGGCGGACAACGGGAAAACCCCGGCAGATAGTCTTCCAGAAAAGGATGGAACAGCCATGAAAACGCAACAGGTCCCGAACTCTCCCTATTTCATTCACTACGACGATAACGGCTATTGCAGCGTGTCCAAAGACAAGGATGACAAAAAACCTATCCCGGAATCCGATATGCAGGAGTTTCTTGACGCAGTAGCCAATGGCTTGCTCTACATTGAAAAGGAACGGAAGAGCAGATACCAGCGTATTGACGAAGCTGAAAAAACAGCTTTTGCCAGAGGCGAAGCGGAAGGCAAAGAAGACAAGCTCATCGCCACAGTCAGGGAACTGGAGGAAAAGCAAGCGTTAAGGGAAGAGCAGGAGAACGAACTATACCACGAAGCGCTTAGTCACACTATATCTTTCAAAAGCACGAGAACAGAGTGGGTTCGCCTTAGTCGTGGAGGATGGGAGGATGGTGAGTGACATGTTAGGAAGTATTCCGATTCCAAACACCAGATTTTATTTGACCAGCATCGACGGTAAGAAATGGGTTATCACAGAGTATTACAGGACAGCGCCGTTTAACCCAGACAAGGAAACATACGCCTTGTACAAAGCATTTGCGGACGCCTTCCGAAAAAACGAGAGGGAAGAGCGGGAGTTCCCGGAAGAACTCAAAAACGCCGTCAACAAAGCGTATGGAAACGGTTTTTATGCCGGGAAGCACAGCAATCTGTAGGCACCTATGAGTTTGAGCGAGATATACAGCGTATGGGAGGTAAAAGAGATGCAAAGTAAATCAAGAATCATCGCACAGGCAATCCTGCTGTTTGCGATGGCAGCACTGTTCGCTGTTGTGCCTATCTTGTCACTACAGCAAGAAGAAAGAACAGACCTTACCACCGTCACGGCAACAGAAATCGATGGTTATGTAAAAAAGCCCGTTAAGATGGATTCCGGTGACTATAAGATTCTGAGTGGAAGCTCAATGTGGGAACGGCACCAAGCCGCAGGGGAGGAGCTGTCCGGCGACTATATGACAGCCTTTTATCCGCTTGAAGTCCACGCGAAAAACGGCGATTCGTATGTTATCGCGGTGGAACTCGACGCAGATGAAAAGGACATGTACTACATTAAGAATGTGCCCATCAAAGGCAATATCCTGCCTATCCCGACAGAACATCTCGAAGATTTCAAGCTCGCAACAGTGGGACAGAATATCTGTCCGTACTACTTGAGCGTAAACAGCAGAACCCCGGCAGGTGAAGCCATTGGTGCAGTAGTAAGCGGCATCTTAGCTGTCCTATCTGCTGTAAGCGGCATTGCCCTGCTGACATCCATAAGGAGAAAAGGAGACAACAATGGTACTGAACGAGAAACAGCGTAAGAAATACCGATGGCTGCTGAGCGAAGATGGTATTGCAAAGCTGACCTTCGCAAAAGGCTTGCTGCCAATTATTGGCGGACAAATTTTCTTGAAGCTGCTGCCGTCTTCATTGGATGACATAACGGGCATCCAAAAACCGGTGTGCTTTATTATTGGCTTGCTCGCATTTCTTCTGGTTATCTTCGGCATTGGACTAATTCTCTACGCGGTCTTTATCCTGCCGCTGCTGTTCAAGGCAAAGAACAAGAAGTTTGAAAAGAAATATCCGGTGAGTAAGAACCGGATGTCCCGGCGGAAACTCTTTCGTGCGGCAGAAGCCATGAATGAGAATCCAGATTCTCGAATGAGAACGGAAGTGGACGGTGACTGGATTGAGTTCTCTCTTGAGATGGAGAACTATCTGCCGGATGATGAAGTAGACGACTTTATCGACTGTCAGACATACCGGAGACTAATCCACATAGGTAACGATGGTACTTACAGCGAATTAGAGTATCTCGATAAGGATGATGGCTCTGAACCGCAGATTGGGCTTGTGAAAGAACAAAAGATTGGCTATCACTTGAATGATGATGGCATTACCCGCCGCTATGAATTCGATAAAGAAGATTTGGCGAGAACGATTCATCGCTGGCTCGCAAATCGCGGCTATAAGCACATCGGTAAAGTGCAGTAAGAAGGTGCGCTATGGGTTGGTATCATGTTGACCATTTCGGCAAAGGCATCTTCATGGGAGAAGCTCGGAAAATCAAATACAACGAAGACTTCCTTGGAAAATATGTACCGTCAAAAGAAGAAGCCATTACCTTTGGAAAAGGGGAGTATGGCGAAGCAAAATTCGCCGACTACGATAGTTGGTCAGTAGTAAAAAAGCTGGCAGTAGTTCCTAAAAACCTTTGGGCACTTAGAGGCGACTACTATGGTGAGCTCAACTATGATGAGCACGCCTACAATCTTTGCGCAAACGCTCTGGATTTCATGTTCGAAAAATGCTACGGCTATCCTCACAACACTTTCTTCAGCGCCTGCGACTACAATCTCGACGCGATGATTTTCTGTGGGATTATGTGGCCGCCAGAAAAATACAACGAGAATCTCGCCACGCTGACAGAAGAGAAGCTGCAGGAGCAACTGCGCGAGTTCCTCGTCAATGCAACTGGCGACCCGAAATACGCTGAATACGAATTGAAACTTTGTGCAGAGTACATCAAGGAATAAAATGGTTGAACCTAATATCATTAAAACTAAATACTACACACTGGTATCTGCGGATACCGGACACGGAAAGACGCTCTGGTGCAAAAAGAAAGTGGCAAGGCTGCTGCGGACAACGCAAGACCGCATCATCGTCATTGATGTGACAGGGGAATATGCCGACTTCGTTCTGGACCATGACCGCATTGTACCGGGGCACATCCCGATGGTCATGCACCAGTATAAGCTCTCCGGCGGCTGGCCGGTAGACGCGCATATCATTGAGGTCGATATGCCGATAAACAGACAACCTCAGCTTATCGTGTACGATGTAAGCCGCACGATGGGGACATGGCACAGAGGTGTGCTTGCCATCAGCGATGCACTGCTCGGCTATATGACCGGCAGAGAGAACACGACTACTTGGCTGTTCCTGAACCTTGACCCGTATTTCTACGAGAAACAGGATGACGAAACCTCTTGGAAAGTTCTCGAACACTTCGTTAAGCAGCAAGGACAAACCGTGAAGCCCGTGTTCACATCGCAGAAGTTCAGCACAGACACCATCAACCAGCGCCTGCACATCGAGGAGGCTGCAAGCCAAGGAGCAACTATCCAGAGCGAGAGTAAGGCGGATACCTCAGCAGACTATGTTGTAGATGACCGCTGCGTTATCCCGGCGGAAATCAAAGCTATGAGTAAAGAAGAATTGACTGAGAAAATCGCGGAGCATGAGAAAACTCAGAAGTCTCTAAAGAACAATGAGGCAGAAATCAAGCTGCCAATCCACATTGTGTGAAAGGAGAACAACAATGGCGGAACTTAAAAATGGCGAATTTGGCGTTGATATGGAGAAAGAGAAGATTCTCTGGACCGACCGTAAACGCCATACTATCTTCGCGCTTCCGATTTCGTTCACAAATTTATAATTCGGTTGAAGCCGCGACACTTTAGTGTCGGTTTTACTTTTTACCCTTGGTTCTCAATATAGTGCTCAATTGTAGATTGTGATACTTCTCCTATGGATGCTGCAAAGTATCCATCTGACCAAAAAGTGTGTTCCTTCCAGTAATGGTAGGAAAGCTCCCTGTAATGCATCTTCCATATTTGCCATGTTGTATGTTGTTTCAACCGACTTACAATCTTCGTAATACTATCTGTCGGATTATACTGAATTAAAAGATGAATGTGGTTTTTATCCGTTTCCATTTTTTAATATACCAGTGGTATCGCTTGCAGGCATCATATATAGATTGCATAATATCTTCTCTGACGGAACCAACCAAAATGGGTTTACGATATTTCGTAGCAAAAATAATGTGAGCCATCAGTAGATTTTTGTTGTGCCTTCTATGCTGATACTTATGCATAAATTCCTCTCTTTCTCTTGAAAATCACTACAAATTATGTTATAATATTTATAGTGATATTATACAAGGGAAAGGAGGCTAAATCAATGGCAGATATTATCAAAACCATGAAGCTACACTTGCACGTTAAAGATGATAACGTAGTAACTGCTTTTAAAAAGGTAACAACAACCTATGCCGATGCCTGTAATTACGTTTCGGAGTATATCTTTAACAACGGCTTTGAGCTAAATTCAAATAAGCTGCAGAAAGTTCTTTACTCCTCTGTCCGCTCTGCGTATGGATTAAAGTCGCAGCTTGCAGTTTCTGTCTTTAAGACCGTTACCGCCCGCTACAAGACTACCCAGGAGCAGATGAAGCAGAATCCCTATAAATATCAGGATGAGACGAAAAAATGGCACTATATTCCGCGCACACTGGAGTGGTTGCACAAACCGGCTTATTTCCGACGTCCGCAGGCAGACCTTGTCAGAGGACGTGACTACTCATTTGTAGAAGACGAAACGCTCATCTCTATCAATACCCTTGGAAAACGCGTCAAACTGTCTTTTGACCGGCCAGACTGTTTCAAAGAGTATTTCGATGGTACATGGTCTTTTGGAACTGCAAAGCTTGTCAGTCTTAACAATGAATGGTATATGCACATCCCAATGACAAAAGTAACCGCTGACGAACTGGATATTGCAAAACCAGCACATGTTGTCGGTATTGACCGTGGCCTGCGCTTTATTATTTCTACTTACGACGAGAAGGGAAAAACCAGCTTTGTATCCGGTAAGGATATCATGGCAAAACGTCAGAAGTTTGCTGATGTAAGAGCGGAGCTTCAGTCTAAAGGTACAAAATCCGCCAAACGCGCATTAAAACGTCTCTCCGGACGAGAGAACCGTTGGATGTCCGATGTAAACCATCAGATATCTAAGACACTCGTTCAGACTTACGGAGCCAATACTTTGTTTGTGCTGGAAGACCTCACTGGCGTTAGTTTTTTCGATGAGAACCTTACAAAGGATTCAAAATCTAACCGTGATTTACGTTCATGGGCTTTCTATCAGCTGGAACAATTCCTGACATATAAAGCTCACGAAGCTGGCTCGGAAGTGATTAAAGTATCCGCAAACTATACCTCTCAAAGATGTCCGAAGTGTGGCCGCATCCATAAGGAGAACAGAAACCATAAAACACATGAGTACATCTGTGACTCCTGTGGTTATCGTTCCAATGATGACCGTGTTGGAGCTATGAATATCTACACCTTGGGAACCATGTTTGTATCAGGAGATACCAATCCACGGTTCGGCGTCAGAAAAGTAAATTAAAACATATATTTCTGTTGGGCACATCCTGACGGAATGAAAAAGCGGGCGTCGTCAATCGCCCGGTGATGTAACCATAATCCCTCTGTACCGAGGGGATGCATGCAAAAACAGCATTTGGGAGCGCTCCCAGTGAGTGACGCTAGGACCAAATGCATGAGTTACAAACCTCTGATAAATATAAAGGGTTAGGGTCTCTAGCAAGCCCCGTACCCTTTATGGGTCGGGGTAATTGACCTCTGCTCTACGGACTCTATGACACCGGAGCTAGATATCCGGCACATCAAGAAGCCTCGTGAGGTCAAGGAGCTGTTGTCCAAGACGGTGGAGGAATGCCGCAAAGCAAACGGTATCCGTACTTCGGAAATCATCGGCGAGCGCGGCGCGGCTCCCGGTCCGGAGCCTCTGGAGCACAACCACTATTGTCCAGAATGTCATCACAACCACGAGTAAAAAATGAAGGAGAATACCATGAGCACTGAATTAGTAGCAATCGAACGCATCAACATCAAGAAAGACAATGGCGACGCAGATGCGCTGCGCAGTTGCCTTGCCCACTATCTGCAGCAGTTTTTGGACTCTGCAAGCATTGAGTCCATGACGCTGCACGAACTGACCATCAAGATTGACGGAGAATCTGTTCTGAATGTCTCCGACAAGACTGGCGGCGTGGGGCTTTCCGGTCTGGATAAGGATTGGCAGCACACGGAAACTGTACAGAAAGCCATCGAGCAAATCATTCTGGACGCGGATGTCGAAGTGTTCTTGTCCTATGATATGATTCACTACTTCAGTAATAAGGATTTCTACGGTTCGGCGTTCTGGATGGACACGTTGCAGGAATTCGGCTGTGAGGCGGTTCGGTATCATGGCTTGGAATACTACGATGTGGAAAGCAATGTAATGATGCTCTACTTTGACGGCGAGCAGCTTTGCGACAACCCGGACTATGTGCCGGAGGAAGCGGTCAAGGACATCGACGCATGGTTCTGCTACACCTTTGAGATGGAGCTGGATGCCGGAGACACCTTCACCGTCAAGCAGGTCGACAAGATGCAGGAAGCAATCGCCTCGGTTCGCAGCGTCTTCGGCAGGGAAGACGGCGATGAGGTTGCCGATGTAGATGAAGAGTGCATCACCATCTGCACCGGCGTTACGCTGAAGCCTGAACAGATTCCGGAATTCGTAAAATTCCTGCAGGCGATGAGCGACATTGCTGAGGAGTCTGGCGGCACGCTCGAATACACCGCAGAGTTTACGCCCGCCAAGATGGATACCTTCGCCGCCATGATTATGGACAAGCAGGGAAGCGAGATTGTGCCGAGATTTTATCGGTATTAAAAAATAGCTACAAAAAAAGAAGGCAGTTCAAAAGAACCGCCTTCTTCATCGTTAAATTCGCATCAGAAGCTCTGTCGGTGTAAAGGCAACGACTTTGCTTTTTGTGAAATCACGCACATTTCGTGTAATGATATAATCTGCATGGATTTGTTCTGCAGTAGCACTCTGAACGGCATCCTCAAAATCTTTCCAGTTCATCTCAACCGCTTTCAAAAGAGTAGCACTATTGAAATCAGCAAACTCGAAAATCAAACACAGCTTATGATATACTTCTTCGATTTTGTCTGGGGTAAGTTCCTTTCGAAGAATATACATGGTGTTTGCAAATGACAGCGTAGAAATATAGCCCTTTGCTTGTTCCGTTTCACACAGCTTCCAAACCATTGCCGAATCCTTTACAAAACCCTCTCGATTTTGTAATACATCAAGTATGATGTTAGCATCAATCAGCAATGTCATATTTCTCTCTCAGCCTTTCTTCTTTTACTGTATCAAGGTCATAACTTCCCTTAATGATGCCGGTGAGAGAATCTGTGAGATAAGAAACGGCTGCATCTTTAGGGATGAAACGACCAACTTCACGCCCGTTTTTGGTTACTACAATCTCTTGTCCAGACATAACGAGATTCAGATACCTACCAAAGTTATTCTGCATTTCGGTGGCGGTTGCGGTAGCAGTAATCATAAGGGACACCTCCTTTTAGCTAATTATATTATATACTATATTAGCTAATTGTGCAATATAAAACAATAAGAATATAAAAATTAACACAAATCAAGAGTTTTCGCACCCCGAAAAACAACACAAATCAAGGTCTTTTCCGAAGTCTGCGACATTTTTCCGTGGTTTTGAGGGGCAATTTGCAACATTTTTCCGAGTTTGAGAGGAGACATACATGGCAGGAAACACGATTACCTCATTCTTCGTAGCACTCTGCCTTGTTTGTCTCGGGATAACTGCTACGCGGCTTCTGGGCTTCCTCACGGAATCATCCCAGTGTTACCGAGAGGCAACCAGAGTAGAAGACAACGATTGTGCAACTCTCAAGGATTGCATCCATAGAGCCAAGTTTGTAGTGGAGGATGCAAAGAGGTCATCCCACAAGGCGCTCCGGCTGATACTGTTCTCTGCAGTGCTCTCTGTAGCAGGTATGAAGGTAGGCGGCTATATCAGCGCAGTTGGTATCCTCTGGTATCTTGATACGATGACAGAGGACGTTAGCGCCGGTTCCTATATGAGCTTCTTTCCGCAGGTGCTGCAACATAAACCCACGAGATATTGGTGCGTATGCTACCTGCTTTCCAGTGGACTTGGTGTGGCAATGTACATGGTAACTGCAGGCGGATACATGATACTGCTTCGGTCACTACTTTTTGCGTGATACAATAAAAAGCCTCACCCATTTCGGATGAGGCTTCTATTTTTAGGAGGACGATTTATGATTTCCAAAGAGCTTTTTTGCAAGACCATCGCAGACATTCAGACACAAGACGAGCGGATGCGTGAATTCGACAACGCTCTCAACAAAATTTGCGATTCATCGGTAGTTTTTGATGCTGATAACCTGTATTTGTCAGCATTGCTGCAAATCCTCAAAGAGGAACTGGACGACAGGGCGGATACCATCCAATGGTGGCTTTATGATGGCGTCCGCAAATGCATCTGGTATGACTTCCAAGACGGTCGCCGGATGCGTTACGACATGCCTACTGCCGAGTCGTTGTACGACTACCTCACCTTGCCGTTTGAGCAGCTCCACCTTGAGGTGGATACCGGCGACGACAACGATATAGAGGCTCCGGACTTCTCGTGAGGTGACACATGCTGATTATACTTATCATCGTGGCGGCGCTTTGCATTGCATCAATGGTTTGTTACATTTCAATCTTAAATGAGCAACAAAGTATATTACGCGTTGCACAATCCCACGATTATAGACCGTGGGGAGTCTCTAGGCATGGACCCTTGGATGCTGCATATGCTTCCCGCGCGGGGTTGCCCCTATAACAGCGGGTCTGCCTATATTTTCGCCATAGCTCATCTGCCAAGTGCAGCTGCCACTAAATTTCTTACAAAAAACATCCTCCTAACAAATGCATTATATCATAAATTCGTATTTAAGTCATTTGTGTTGGGCAATTATTTGCAATTTGTACATAATTATCGACTATATACCAAACGAGGTAACGTATGAAGATTATACTTATCATTGTAGCAGTGCTTTGCATTATGTCGGTTGTCTGCTATGGGGTGTCAGGCAAGCTGCTGCAAGAAAAGACGATAGAGCGTAGTAACAAAAAGACTATGTTAAAAAAGAGAAGCAAGCGCTGGTACGAAAAAGAGCTGCGCCGACTCAAAAAGCAATCTCAAGACAAGCCAAAGCAGAACGACGAGTTCAATGTTGGGTATGCTTTTGAGACAATAGAACTGATTGAAGAGGAACGTAACCAGTTTGCAGCGTTAGAAAACGAGATTGAAGATTTGACAGACACGATTCATCTGTTGAGAAAAGTTAAGAAAATCTCTTTTGACATGATATTTGTCTGTTCGATTCTGCTTGTGGTGGTGATTCTACTCGGGGCTGTCGCTTATGTGTTGACAGTAAAGGCGGGTGCAAGATGAAGGACAAAGAAATCTTTTTGGAGGAAACAGACTTTTCTGCCAGACTCGGCAAGGAACTAATTATCGAAGATGTCTTCCTAGAATATGATTGCCTGCCACTACTATGTGTCTGCAAAGATGGTGATGGACAACTATATCTATGCCATTGCCCGGAGTTTCGCTACTTCGAGCGATGGGTGGTGTACCCAATCTCAGAGGAGCAACTGTCCGAGATGACGGAAAACAAAAAGCCCCCGGCAGAAGTGTTGGAGGCAAAAGACCAGAGGGTGTATGTGTATACACTCTGCTTCGAGGACGGTAAGACTGGTCTGGAGAAAACCTCTGCGAGCAACCTGCAAGAGTATGAGCGCCTGCCAGACGGAGAGCCGTTGCCATATCTGTGAGTTGCTGATTCGTGCGAGCTGTATATCATATAATGTAGAAGGAGGTATAACCTATGCCTAACATTTATCCTGGTTCACAGCCACAGCCATATTACGGCATCAACGGCAAGCTCACGGACGACGCGAAGGCTTTGCCCGTACCCAAAAAGGTGTTCATCCTCGATAAGAGCGTCCTGCTCTACTCGCCCTATGCGGTCTTTGCCTTTGACGAGCACAGCGTCGTGGTCCCGTTCAATGTGATTCGTGACCTTGACGCGGTCAAAAAGAGCCAAGGCGAGAACAGCCGCAACGCGCAGGAAGCGTTATCAATTATCGAGAAGCTGCGTGAAAAAGGAAATCTTCTGGGCGGCGTGCCTCTCGAAAACGGAGGCATGTTCTTCGTCGACGATTCTCATAATGAAACGCTCCTTGAGTCTGCTTATAGCTGTATGCGGCAATGCCCTAAAGAGTCGGAAATCATCATTGTCTCCAACAGCATTGCCACACGCATCCGTATGGAGGAAGCTGGCTTTAAAGCCGAAGTGTATCGCTCGGACAGCGTAATGACCGATACGCCGTATCTTGGCAGAACAACCGCGCATTGCTATGATACAGAAATTGACGCAGGCGGCATTCCTAATGAGATTCCCGTATCTGCCGTGGAAGCAGATGAACCACTGGTGGAGAACGAGTTCGTTACAGTGAAGATGGCAGACGATTCTACTATCGGGGTATATCAAGTCAAAAGCAAAAAGCTCATAAGACTCAACATGGACAAGATGTACCCGTACGGAGTCAGACCGAAGAACCTTGGTCAGAAAATGGCTATCCATGCCTTGATGGATTCGCTGCAGTCCTCCTCGCTGACAATTTTGATGGGTGACGCTGGTACAGCAAAGACCTTCCTCTCTCTTGCTTGCGGCTTGGAGCAGACGCTGGGCGATGACCCGAAATACCGCAGCGTACTTGTTGTTCGCCCCAACATCAAATTCGATGAAACGGTCGGGTTCCTCAAGGGAAGCGAGGCAGAGAAAATCAACCCGCTGATTCGTCCCATCCTCGACAACCTAGACCAGTTGACCGCTGTGAAGTGCGGAGATGAAAAACCGAGCAGTAAGGGCAAAAAGAGCAAGTTCGCGGCACAGGATGAGGCGGAAGACGAAATCGTTGCACCGAACTCTTATGCCCAATACCTGTTCGACTCCGGCAAAATCGAAGCCCAAGCCATGGAGTACATGCGCGGGCGCAGTATTCGTGACAGATACATGATTATCGACGAAGCACAGAATATGACTCCGCTGCAAGCGTTCGGCATCATCAGCCGTGCGGGCGAAGGAACCAAAATCATTCTGACCGGTGACCCGAATCAGGTAGACAACCCGTTGCTGGATAGCCGGACGAACGGATTGACTTACGCTGCCAACGCGATGAAGGGCAGCAAGGTCTGCACGCAAATCACCTTCGCAGCATCGGAATGCGAACGCTCGGAGTTGGCAAAGGAAGCTATCAAGCGTATGCAAATTAAAGGTAAGGACCACAACAAATAACAGAATGCAACGGCAGTCGTCCATTTCGGGTGGCTGCCTTTTTCTGTTTATCGAGATTTTGTTGCTGATTCGTGCGAATTGCAGATAATTAAAAATAGGGGTGATTTTCATGAACATTGCTATTCTCGCAATTTCCACGCTGATAGTGCTTATTGTCTTTGGCATCCCAGTCGCAACACATCCACAATGGTTCAAGTCTGTGGAAGAAGAGATTGAGGAAGCAAAGAGGGAAGGACACATCGTTACGGCAAAGCCTGTAAAGATAGAACACATCAGCAAAAACCGCCGAGACGACATAGAAGAACCACATCGGTATATCGTCACATACGAGTACGAGTATAACGGTAAAACATATAAAAAGAAGTGCAAAGAGCACGAAAAGTCTCAAGGAAGGGCAATCTACATTCCGAATGGAAATCCCAAGAAAGCGTTCTTTTCAGAGGAAGACCATCCGATAACACTGGGACGACTTGTGCCGATTTTCATGCTCGTAGGGATTGCGGTACTGTACTTCGCAATTACAAAGACCATGCAAATGTTAGTCATCATCCGCACCGCGCCGATTGGCAGCGAAACGATGATGAAAACACTTGAACAATTTTTATAAAAAAGGAGAAAGCTATGAAAGCTAAAATTCACACTATTGCTGTCATCGCTGCAGCAACAATGATTCTGACCGGCTGCGCCACACATCAACAGAGGGCGGCTTCAGAGCAGGGCAGCACACTCCAGAACAATACGAGCCAGACGCAGAGCAGTACAGCATCTTCCGGCACAGAGACGACACCGGCAGGGGAGAATTGGTCGCTACTTAACCATCTCCCGGAGTGGGCAGAAGAAACAGTGACTCCTGCAGTTACGACAAACCCGAACAGTGGTATTCCTTTCGGTGAGAACCCGCTGAACGATGCTGACTGGACAAACAACCTTTCTTTGGATGGAGCACCTAATTTCAACGGCGTAACCGTATCAGTGGAGGAACTGAAGACTCTCCCCATCAATGGATACATGGCTCTCAATCGAGAAGACGAAGGATATAGTATCAAAGGAACCAGCAAAGAGTATGATGCCGAAGAAGAGATAGACCGCGACATTCAAGACTATTGCGTTACGGGAGAAGAAGGCAACTACTATCAAATCGGCTCATACGCCACAGATGGCTCATATGCCATGATGCTGGACGAGGATATTGCCAAAGAGGAAAACATGACTTTTGGCGATGCGTTTGATAAGGGTCTGTACTATAGCCGCATCAACGTCTACGATTTCGACTGGTTCCCGGCATACGATAGCCACGCGCAAGAGAAATTCGAAGCCCTCTATGACCATTTTGGCAATCCTTCTGGTCTCTACTGGAAAACAACCTCTTTTGGCGGCATGACATTCAGTTCTTTTGACGAACTGAAAGCTGCTACATACGAGGATGTAGGAGAAGCCAAGAGTTATTGGTTGGTCTGGAACTGCGATGGCTATACGCTCGCAGCAGAGTGCTACGACCAATTCGATGGCAAAGAAACGCCGCAAGAAACTTCCGTGACTTCCATTTGTGTTTTCCCGGATGCAGATGAATCGTACATTTCCCATGTCGATGCAGGCAGTGTTGTTGACGGCTATGTTGGCTGTGGTGAAGCGCCGTTGTGCCTGAGCGGTATCAAGACGGAAGGGTAAAACACATGAGCACGATTAAGAACAATCAACCGAGCAGAGCCACGAGCATTGTATGTTCGGCAATTGGAAAAATCTTGCTGACATTTGGCATTGTGCTTGCCGTAATTCCTATTGTGGCAGCTATGACAAGCTATATAAAAGAAGGCAATATTCAACAAGGACTTATGATAACGGCAATCAGCCTCGAATTTGTTGGTATTCTCTTAATATTTATCAGCGCTGCTTTTACAACGTTCAGCAAGTTTGGTCTCTTGGATTTTTCAAACCCCAAGGGTAGTGAAATAATCGACTATCCGATATCTGAAAATAAGCTGACAAAAGAGCAACTCTTACAAGAAGCTGCTTCTGGGAAAAATATCCCTGCTTCGATACGAGCAATAGAAGTGCAGGGCGATAAAATTGATTTTATCGCTAAGTGGGACGGACTAAGACCGTCATCAAGTGAGACTTTTAAGAAAATGATTTTCGTGCAAGATGACTTCACCTATCGCGAACTTGACTACGAATACGGTGAAATGATAGGTCTTGGAGACGCCGGACCAAATCCTAGCGGAACAACAATCGGTAAGGTACAAAAACGAAAAATCATCTATCGCAAAAGTCAAGACGGAAGCATTACGAGGGAAGTTATTGATACGACCAATATCACAAACGATGTTCACAAGTGGTTGGCTGACCGAGGATACAATAAGACAGGGTGAGGAAAATATGGTCATTTCCAAAGAAATCGTTCCGGTTGGAACGAAACTCATCTTCTTTGATTATGACGATACGCTTTTTGTTCATTACGCAGCCAATCGCTTTGGCGATGATGACAAAATTATGCGAGCAATTCTGAGCGAGGAAGCTATTCTTCCCGGTAGCGGATACCGCGTGTACGAGAACTTGGGAATCGCAAATCCCTTGATGAAGCGATTTGTCGAGGAAGATGCGAAAAATATCGATAAACTGTGCATCACTTGGGTGGCAGACAGTATTATGGTGCCCGCAAAAAAACAGTGGCTCGACAAATATTATCCGGGACTGATTTCAGATGTCATTGGGACGAGTTCACCGAGCCGTAAGATACAAACGATGCGATTGATTGCAGAAAGTCGTAAGTTGCGCCCCAGTGAGTGTCTCATCATCGATGACAAATATGACACCGTAGCACAAGCAATCGAGGCTGGATACAGGGGTATGACAACGGTAGAGGTTATGACGCGCAAGTATTATCAGAAATAAAAAGTAACGAGGTGAATTTAATGCTCAGTGTGAGCTTGATTATCATAGCGGCAGCAGTCGTCTACATGGTCGAGGCATACATCCATACTTATTATGCCATCGAGTATATGCACGGGACATCGCTGTTTTTTGTATTGTTGGCAAAGTATGGCACGCCAGTCTTATTCCTGCTCCTGTGCGCCTATATCGCATATCGCAAAATTGCAAAAAAACGAGAAACGCAGAACAAATCGACGATAGAACAACCGGCAAACAAGGAAGAGCAGTATGCAGACAGAATCAAAACAGCCGTAAAAACCAAAAGCGTGTTTTCAGAGCAAGCAGACCAAATGCTCTATCAGATTCGCCGCTTCGGCTCGAAAATGGCTACCGCATACAGCATGACGCAGGATAGTAAGACTTCAGGCGAGCAGGCAAAATGCTTAACACTGCTGGCATCCGCAGAGCGAATCTTCTATGACCGCTTAGATGACGCTATCCGTTCAGCCTCCATGTTCGATGAAACCGAGTATAACGCTTTCTGCCGTGGTTCCATTTCATTTGGAGATAAAGAGGAAGCTAAAAAGAAAAAGGAAATCTATGATGGTATTGTAAGCACAGTCAATAAAGTGGTTCACGATAACGAACGCCTCATTCTGCGTCTCGATTCTCTTGCGTATGCACTGAATCAGCGCTCAGCACAAAATCCGTGGGATACCGATGTTGTTCTTGCTATGACAAAGCTCGATACCGTCATTAGTAAAACAGAGGAAGATATTAAACAAGACGAAGAAATCAGTAAGGAAGCAATGAAACGATATGATACATTAAATGGAGGAAATTGACATGGCGAGAAAAAGTATTTTCCCGGTGGTAGCGACCATCGCAATCGTGGGTGTCGTTCTTGGGGTGTTCTATCAGACGGTGCTGCGTGATTCAAGCGTTAGCACCAACACAATGACAACCGAACAAGCGTATGCTGACCTGAGCAGCAAGATGAAACGAATCGGCGTGCAGGAAGTAACCGTCACACCACAGCAGCTGGATGTCTCCGAGTTCTTGGATGCAAAAGATGAGTTGCCCGACATCGAGTCTTCCTATCCGTTTGTAGTAGAGGGGACAGGGGAGGTC
>OLGZ01000885.1_pt1 | contig 20379 bp, 19 predicted proteins | sample 1605981 | NCBI WGS metagenome assembly OLGZ01 (sample SAMN03283291) | human gut metagenome | biome: human-associated habitat; material: feces | host: Homo sapiens | place: Peru | collected 2012 | reverse complement strand
TGATGAAGGTCGCTCTGCAGTTCATGAACGTCAACTCCTCCTACACCTACATCGTTCAGGGCCTTGTCATTATCGTGGCTGTCGCCATTGATATCCGCAAGTATCTGGCTAAGAAGTAATCTCCTCATCATCCCCCTTTGCACCCGCAGTCTTTGCACTGCGGGTGCTTTTTTTGTCCACATTTTTGTGGTATCATAAGGAAAACATCTTATGCTTACAGGAGGGACTTTCCATGGCACAGCCCACCCCGGATACCCAGACCGAGCTTGAACGCCGCGAGGCCGCACTGGCCGCCCGCGAGGCAGAACTTGCCCGCCAGCAGGCTGAATTGCAGGCGCAGAAGGCCGATTTTGAGCAGGGCAAAAAGCGCCTGCTGGACAACGGCTGCAAGGATTTCGTAAACCCCAAGGAAAAGCTTTACGATAAATTTCCGCTCACGGTGCACCAGATGGACATCATCATCGGCGTGCTGTTCGCTTTGATTGCTCTTTTCCTTGTGCTGGGCGTGACCCACACCAGCTTTTTCGGCCTGTTCGGCGGCTGAGCCGCAGGCGCATCCCCTGTGAAAAACATCCCGTAAAGGAGAATAAAAATGGCACACTATCCCGGTTATACCGTCCTGCGCACCGAGGACTGCCCCGAGCAGCACGGTACTTTGACCCTGCTCACCCATGACGTCAGCGGCGCAGCCGTTCTGCTGGTGGAAAACGAGGACGTCAACAAGGCCTTCGGCATCGGCTTCGGCACCTTCCCCTCCGATGACACCGGCGTGTTCCACATTCTGGAGCACTCCGTGCTGGCGGGCAGCGAAAAATACCCGGTCAGTTCCCCCTTTGTGCAGCTGCTCAAAAGCAGCATGGCATCCTTCCTCAATGCGATGACCTTCCCGGACAAAACGGTCTACCCCTTTGCCACCCCCAACGAGACCGATTTCTGCAACCTGATGGATGTCTACCTGAACGCGGTGTTCTGCCCGCTGGCCATGGTGGATTCTGCCGTGTTCGAGCAGGAGGGCTGGCACCGGGACGCGGACGGCACGGTCAGCGGCGTGGTCTACAACGAGATGCAGGGTGCGCTGGCTTCCCCGGATGCTCAGCTGCAAAACGCTCTGCAACGGGCGATGTTCCCGGATACCGCCTACGGCTTTGTGTCCGGCGGCGACCCGGCGTCCATCCCCGCCCTGACCTACGAGAAATACCAGCGGGTGTACCACCGCCATTACAGCGCCGACAACTGCTGCATCACCCTGTACGGCAAGATGGACATGGCCGACAAGCTGGCGCGGCTGGACAGGGACTACCTGTCCAAGATGCCCAAGGCCGCTGCCCGCCCCCGCCTGACCATGCAGGACGAGCAGCCCGGCGCGTTCGTGGAGCTGCCCTACTACACCGACCAGCCCAAGCCGGACGAGGTGCAGTGCGCACTGGCATGGTACACCGGCGCATTTGCCGACCGGGAGCGGCAGCTGGGTGTGGAGATTTTGCTGGGTGCGCTGCTAAGCACCAACAGCTCTCCCCTCAAGGCCGCGCTGCTGGCCGAGCAGCTGGGCGCAGATATCGACATCGGCTTTGACGACAGCACCCTGCAGCCCACCTTGGAGTTGCTGCTGCGCGGTGCTACGGTGGATTCTGCCCGCAAGTTTGCCCCCGCTGTACGCAAGGCTGTGGACGAGCTGCTAAAGACCGGCATTCCTCACGACCTGCTGCTGGCCGCTTTGAACGAAGCCGAGTTTGCCTCGCTGGAGCGCCCGGGCAGCCTGCCGGACGGCGTGCTGGACGCCATCAACGCCGCCACCGGCTGGCTGCACACCGGCGATGCCGCCCTGCTGCTGCACACGGACAAGCTCTTCGCCGCCCTGCGCAATAAGCTGGAAGAGGGCTGGTTCGACACCCTGCTGCGGGAGCTGTTTGCCCCCGCCCCGGTGCAGGTGGTGCAAATTCCCACCGCACCCAAAACCGGGGAAGCCGCCGCCCCGGCACGCACCGATGGCAAGCTGGTGCTGGAGCACCCCCTTACCGCCGCCGACCTTGGCGCGGGCGATACCGCCCCGCAGGGCAGCGCCGAGCAGCTGGCCGGTGCCACCCTGCTGCGTCACCCCTCTGCCGGCAGCTTGTACCTGAATTTCTACTATGATCTGGGCAGCATCACCCCGGAGGAACTGCAATATCTGAACCTGCTCACCGATGTGCTGGACGAACTGGACACCCCCGCCCACACCGCCCAGCAGCTGAACACCCTGCGCAGCACTTGGCTGGGCGACAGCCGCGCCCAGCTGGATCTCTGGACAGGGCGGCAGGAGGGCAGTCCCTGCCATGCGAAGCTTTCCCTCTGCCTGAGCCTGCTGGAACGCAGCCTAGAAAAGGCGGTGGAGATCGGCGGCGAGTGGCTGTACGACACCGTCCTTACCGGCGCTGCCGCCGAAGCCGCCTATGCCCGGGTGGTCAGTCAGCTGAAGCTGCGCATGGAGCAGCTGTTCATCCAACAGGGCAACGAGTTCGCTTCCACCCGTGCCCGCGCCCATTATTATGTAGAGGGCGCTGCGGACGAAGCCTGCACCGGCGTGAGCTATTATCACTTCCTGTGCGGTCTGCTGGAAAAGGCCGACTGGGCGGCGCTGGGCGCAAAGCTGGACGCTGTGCGCAGCCGGGTGCTGCAAAACGCTGCCCTGACCGTTAGCCTGCACGGCACCGAGGACGCACTGGAAAAGCTGCGCACCCTGCTGCCGGAAAGCCGCTTTGCCGCTGCGCAGCGTACCCCGGCGCAGCCCTATACCCAGCCCCTGACGCCCCCGGTGAACGAAGCCTTTATCATTGACGGCGGCGTGAACTACGATGTGCTGGCTTGGCCCATGCCCCGGGACAGCCGCCGCCGGGTGCTGGCGCGGGTGATGAGCTACGAGTACCTGTGGCACACCATCCGGGAGGTGGGCGGTGCCTACGGCACCGGAATGCTCTGTGCAGACGGCATCGAGTTTTTGTACACCTACCGGGACCCCCACCTGCGGGAAAGCTACGATACCTTTGCCGCCGCTCCTGCCGCCCTTGCCGCCCGGGACTACACCGCCCGGGACCTGGACGAGTTCATCGTAGGCACCGCCGCCAAGCTGGACACGCCCCGCAAGGCGCGTGCCGCTGCCCGGGAGCTGGATCACCGGTACTTCTGCGGCATCACGGAAGAGATGCGCGCCGCCGACCGCAAGGCGCTGTGCAGCGTGGACGCCGCCCTGCTCAAAGCGCAGGCCGCTGCCCTGTCTGACGTACTTTCCGGCGGCGTGCGGGTCGCCTTTGGCAGCAAGGACGCCGTGGAAGCGGCAAAGGATCTGTTCGACCGGGTAGAGACGCTGTAAGCGCCGGTCATTTGTAAAAAATATTTTATTTGTAGTTCCGAAACACTCTGCGGGTGTTTCGGAACTACTTTTTCCCACACACACTTTTTCTGCACAAATTGCCTGCATTCCGTCCAAATTACTAAAAAATTCCAGATTTTTTGTCAGATAAGTCATACTTATTCAATAAAATTTGAACAAATTGCGAAATTTGTGTGTTTCTGATGTGGACAAAAACGTTTTCAGCTGATAGAATGGAAACTGTTCTTTCTCCGCCGTCCGCAACCGGCGGAGTGTTTTATTGGAAGCAGGAGGTTTCTCATGTTAGAAAAGTTCTTTCACCTGAAAGAAAACCACACCGATGTAAAGACCGAGATCATGGCCGGTATCACTACCTTCATGACCATGGCTTACATCCTTGCCGTCAACCCCAACATCCTGTCCGCAGCGGGCATGGATTCCAAGGCTGTGCTGATCGCCACCGCGCTGGCATCCTTCATTGCCACCGCACTGATGGCTGTGCTGGCCAACTACCCCTTTGCACTGGCTCCCGGCATGGGCCTGAACGCCTACTTTGCCTACACGGTCGTGCTGACCATGGGCTACAGCTGGCAGCTGGCGCTGATGGCAGTCTTTGTTGAGGGCGTCATCTTCATCGCACTGTCCCTGACCAATGTACGCGAGGGCATCTTCAACGCCATTCCCATGACCCTGAAGAGCGCCGTCAGCGTGGGTATCGGCCTGTTCGTGGCCTTTGTCGGCCTGCAGAACGCCAAGCTGATCGTCAACAGCGATTCTACGCTGGTCACCTACCAGCACTTCAAGGGCGCAACCTTCCACAGCGTGGGCGTGGGCGCTATTCTGGCGCTGCTGGGCGTGGTCATCACCGCCATCCTGCTGGTCAAAAAGGTCAAGGGCGGCATCCTGTACGGCATCCTGATCACCTGGCTGCTGGGCATCGTGTGTGAGCTGACCGGCATCTACGTCCCCGATGTGGAAGCCGGTATGTACTCCGTCATCCCCACCGCCTTTGTCAGCTTCGACTTTTCCGCACTGGGCGAGACCTTTGGTCAGGTGTTCAAGACCGACTTCTCCGGTGTCGGCCTGCTGAACTTCTTCGCAGTCATGTTCTCCTTCCTGTTCGTGGATCTGTTCGACACGCTGGGTACCCTGATCGGCGTGGCCTCCAAGGCTGATATGCTGGACGAGGACGGCCGTCTGCCCCACATCAAGGGCGCACTGATGGCAGACTCCATCGGCACCTGCGTGGGCGCTGTGCTGGGCACTTCCACCACCACCACCTTCGTGGAAAGCGCCTCCGGCGTTACCGAGGGCGGCCGCACCGGTCTGACCGCTATGACCACCGGCGTGCTGTTCCTGCTGGCTACCATCTTCAGCCCGCTGTTCCTCACCATCCCCAGCTTTGCTACCGCTCCGGCTCTGATCATCGTGGGCTTCTACATGATGGGCTCTGCCGTCAAGATCGACTTCAACGATCCCAGCGAGGGCATCCCCGCCTTCCTGACCATTCTGGCAATGCCCACTGCTTACAGCATCTCCGAGGGTATCGCCATCGGCATCATCTCCTGGACCATCATCAACGTGGTCACCGGCAAGGCAAAGGAGAAGAAGATCAGCCCGCTGATGTATGTGCTCACCGTGCTGTTCATCCTCAAGTATGTGTTCCTCTAATTCCCTGCGCGTATAAAAAGCCAAACACCCCCTGCGGTCTGCCCGTACAGACTGCAGGGGGTGTTTTTGTTGGGGAGGAGAAAGCGCAAAAAAGCACAACAGCCTGACCCGCAGGCCCGGCTGTTGTGCGCTCTTGTATCCTTATTTTTTCCGCGGATGAATATGGATCTCCGGGATGGCTACATTGTCGTAATGGATGGGACAGTCTGCCTCCGGGGTGCTGTCCGCCGCTTCGTGCCGCACCTTGCCGGTGTGCACCTCCGGCACTGCCACCGTTTCTTCCTGTCCGTTCTTTCTGCTCCGGCTCTTCTGCCGGAGCCAGTTTTTCAGCCGCTGATGGATGGCCATAGCCTTTTCTCCTTTCCGGCACGGAGGATTTTCTCCCTCCGTGCGCACACCGGACGTCTCAGATAAAGTTGATAAATACCGTAATGACCAGACTGTTCAGGAAGTCCGCAAACAGGCTGCCCACCAGCGGGATCAGCAGATATGCCTTGACGGAAGGTGCATACCTGTCGCACACAGCCTGCATATTGGCCATGGCATTGGGAGTAGCACCCATGCCGAAGCCGCACAGACCCGAAACGATGACCGCCGCATCGTAGTCCCTTCCCATCACGTTATACGCCACCACAATGACATACACGATCATGAACAGCGTCTGCCCTGCCAGCAGGATGACCAGCGGCAGCGCCAGCTCTGCCAGCTGCCAGATCTTCAGGGTGATCATTGCCATGCCTAAGAACAGCGACAGGCAGATACCGCCGATATCGTTGATCTCGCCCATATATACGGTGTAGCCGCCGCCGTACTCGCCCACGTTGCGGATGATGGCCGCCGCGATCATAGCACCGATATAGATGGGGAAGGTCATCCCGGTCAGGGACAGCAGCTTGGAAAGCACTGTGCCGATGCCCATGGCAAGGATCAACTGAAAGCTGGCCGCAGGGTACATACTGTGCCGCTCGTGCTTGATCTCCTCCTCCACCAGCAGGCTGTCATCCTCTGTCACCGCAGTGTCCAGCAGATGGTGCCGCTCAATAAGCATTTTGCCGATGGGACCGCCCATCATGCTGCCCGCGATCAGTCCATAGGTGGCGGCGGCGGTGCACAGGGTGGTTGCGCCCCGGATGCCAAAATCCTCCAGCACCGGGCCGAAGGCACCCGCCGTGCCGTGGCCGCCCACCATGGGAATGGAGCCGGTGCACAGCCCCACCAGCGGGTCCACCTGCAGCAGGCTTGCCAGCCCCACTGCAATAAAGTTCTGGCTGACGATCAGCACAATGACCACGCCCAGAAATACGATCATCGCCCTGCCGCCGCTTTTCAGCACCTTCAGGTTTGCCTGAAAGCCTACTGAGGTGAAGAACATCACCATGCAGACCTCCTTGAGGATGTCGTCAAAGGCGAACTCTGCCACGCCGGTAACGTAGCATACACAGGTAAAAATGGCGAACAGCACGCCGCCGATGACCGGAGCCGGGATGCAGAATTTTTCCAGCATCCGCACCCGCTCCCGCAAAAATTTGCCCAGCAGCAGCACCAGCACCGAAAGTGCCAGTGTCTGATACATATCCAGTTCTATCTTCATATCGTCTTTCTTTCCCTCTGTTTCCCGGCAGCATTCAGGATGCCACCGTGATGCCTGCCGTCTTATAGTAGGCGGCAGCTCCCTTGTGGAACGGGATGCCCACGCCCTCGGTCGCTTCGGCTTCGGTATCCAGCCGGATACCCAGCTGCGTGCTCAGGTTTTCGCGCCCATCGAACAACAGCTTTGTCAGCTGCTCCACCTGCTTTTCCGGCAGCGCCGCGCTGGCCAGCAGCACCGCTTTTACGCCTACCGTCTGCACTTCCTCTTCCTGTCCGGGGTAAGTGCCCGCCGGAATGGTGCACACGCTGTAGCTGCTGCAACTGTCCTGCAGACGCTTTGCAGCCGCACCGTCCACACACAGCAGCCGGATGCCGCAGTCCTCCGCCAGCGCAGTCACCACTGCACTGGGCGCACCGGCCGTGATGAACATGGCATCGATCCTGCCAGCTTTCAGCTGCGCAGCGGCATCCTCGTAATTCAGGTTGATGGTCTCTACCAGTTTTTCGTTCAGACCGTAGGCAGACAGGATCTGCCATGCGTTCTGCTCTGAACCGGACTCCTCCGCACCGATACTCACCGTTTTACCCTGCAATTCTTCTACGGACTGGATATCAGAATCCGCCCGCACGATCACCTGACAGGCCTCGGTATACAGTGCAGCGACCGCGCAGAATTTGTTTTCCATCTCCTCATCCTGAAAAATGCCGCTCTGCTCGTAGGCATCCTGCACAAGGTCTGCCTGTGCCACCGCCAACTGCAGGTAATCCCCCATCAGCAGACGCAGGTTTGCCGCAGACCCGGCGGTATTCTTCAGTTCCACAGCGCCATTCCCGCTGTCATTTTCCAGCGCCGCAAAGCCCTCGCCAAAGGCGTGGTATACGCCGCCCTCTCCGGCTACGCCCATGCGCATCCGCCGGGCAGTGTCGGCAGACGTGCAGCCCGCCAGCAGCAGCGCCGCCAGCATAATTCCCGCCAGCAGCACCGCAATTCCTTTGTGTTTCAATGTTTGCACCCCGCATTCTCTCTGCCGCCGCAGTGCAGCAGATGATTTTTCTTCAATTATAAGCAAGTCAAAGGTGAAAATCAATCACCTGTTTTTATTTTTTCCGAAAAAGCTTCTGTTTTGTGCCGCCTGCAGCAAAAAAGGACCACTGCACCAGATGCCGTGCAGCAGTCCTTTGTACCGTTATAAAGAGCGTTTCACCGCGAAGGCTCAGACCCGCTTCGTCTCTTCCGTCCGGGTAGAAATACCAAACAGCACAAAGCCGATGACAAACAGGATGGCAATGGAGCCAACGCCCACATTGGCGCTGCCGGTCAGCTGGCTGCCCACGCTGACGATCATGGTGCCCAGGAAGGATGCCCCCTTGCCGCAGATGTCGAACAGGCCGAAATACTCGCCCGACTTCTCCGGCGGGATGATCTTGGCAAAGTGGGAGCGGCTGAGCGCCTGCACACCGCCCTGGAACATCCCCACGACGAAGGCCAGCACCCAGAACTGCCACTGCTGGGTCAGGAAGAACGCAAACAGCGCGATGCCCGCATAGGCCGCGATGCAGACCGGGATGAGGGTGGTGGACGGATACTTCGCCGACAGCCGTCCGAAAATGAGCGCCGACGGGAACGCCACGATCTGGGTCAACAGCAGCGCCAGCAGCAGGCCGGTGGTGTCCAGCCCCAGCGCAGTGCCGTAGGCCGTAGCCATGTCGATGATGGTGTAGACGCCGTCGATGTAGCAGAAGAACGCCAGCAGGAACCAGAACACCTGCTTGTCCTCATGCAGGTGGCGGAGCGTGTGGCCGATGCGGGCAAAGCTCTGCCGGATGGCGTGTTTCTCCACCTCCACATAATGCAGCTGCCGGTAGGTTTTCAGCAGGGGCAGGGTCATTGCCAGCCACCACGCCGCTGTGATGAAGAGCGTGATGTTCAGTGCCGTCATCTGGCTCAGGCCGATGGCCCCGGACCCCAGCACCAGCGCCAGACAGACTACAAAGGGCACACAGCTGCCGATGTAGCCCCACGCATACCCGCGGGAGGAGACTACGTCCATCCGGTCCGGGGTGGTGACATCGCTCAGCATCGAGTCATAGAACACCAGACTGCCGGAGAAGCCCACCTTCGCAAAGACGAAGATGAGCAGGAAGGGCAGCCAGGTCTTGGCCAAGCCCATGGCGCAGCAGCCGGCCACGCCCACCACCAGGCAGAGGATGAAGATGGGCTTTTTGAAGCCCCGCGTATCGGCCAGTGTGCCGAGGATGGGGCTCAGCACCGCCGTGATGATGGTCACAGCCGAGGCCGCATAGCCCCAGTATGCCAGATAGTCCACTGAGCTCAGGCCGCCTTCTTCCGCCAGAGCGTTGAAAAAGATGGGGATGAGCGTCGCCACCAGCAGCACAAAGGCTGAGTTGCCGACATCGTATAAGATCCACGCGCGTTCCAGCCCGGTCAGGCTGAATTTTTTGTTTTGTTCCATAGTCCCTCTCAATTCTCTCCAAAGGTGTGCTGATAAGCCGCATCCAGCGGCGCATCGGTGTCCAGCCCGGCCACGTACTCGTTGATGAGCCGCACCGCCAGCGGGATGGCGCTCTGGTACAGCGCATCCAGCCGCTTTCCGCTCTCGGCGCACTGCGGGTTCGGCTGCGGGTTCGCCACCAGCCCGTGCATGAACTCCCACTTGCCCGCTGCCCGGATGGCCGTCAGCACCACCCAGCGCTTGACCGGGTTCGAAGCCAGCAGCATCTTGTGCACGAAGACCATGCCGGTCATGGCCTGATAGACTTCATCCACCGTGACGCCCTCATAGAAGGGTGCCACCACATTCGCCCAGATGCGGCTGGGCTGGATGTGGCTGGCCGTCAGGTCGTGCAGCGGGTCGCGGCCCTCCCGGCGGAGCAGCTGGTTGTCGAACTCCGTCTCGATCTCACAGTGGCTCACGCCGCTGGTGCGGACGTACTGCTCCACATAAGGGTGGCAGGTGCTGTCCAGCGCAAAATGGCAGATGTACCCCAGCGCATACACCAGCGCGGCATCCCGGTTTTTGGCGTTCCGGATCACGCCGCGCGCCCGCTCAAAAAAGACGGTGCCCGGCTGCTCGTGCATCGCATTGCCCAGCCGGTTCACCGGGTTGGACTGCAGCGCCTTATAGTAGAACAGCAGGTCCGGCCCATGAAGGCCTATATCGTACAGCGCACGGTACGGCTCGATCTTCTTCTGGAGCGCTTCCGGCAGCTGGGTCAGAACATCCGCGCCAAAGCAGCGGTGTGCATAGGTCGAAGGCATAAAAACTCCCCCTCATAAACTTTCATACAAGGTCAGTATACCAGAAACCGTCTCGTCTTACTACCCTTTCGGGTGTTATTTTGGTAAAACATTTGAGATATTTTTTGAAATTTACTGCAAATGCCTTTTTCTACGTTCTCCGTCTGCTTTTATTTTATCATTTCAGCCCGATTGGTTCTTCCCAGCAGATAGTCTGTAGAAGTTTCATATAAATCAGCAAGTTTTATCAGAACCGTTGTGGGAACATCTCTGAGTCCCTGTTCATACCGGTTGTACTGCGGCTGCGGCATTTGCAGTATTGCTGCTACCTGTCTTTGTGTCAAGTCGTGGTCCTCGCGCATGTCACGTATTCTGCGGTAGTAAGCCATAAGCGTCCTCCTGATATCTAAATGGATATCTTGACAATACATCGAGGAAATGCTATTCTTTAGTTATGATATCCATTTGGTTATCAGATTTTTTCATGCAAGTCATTGAATCATGTGCGAAAATAAAAACGGGAGGATTTTTATGTCTAAGAAAATGGACCGCCGTAATTTTCTAAAACTCGCCGGTACAACTGCTTTTGCGGTATCCGTCACGAGCGTCCTTGGCGGATGCAGCGAAGTTCCTGACGCGCCAAGTTCCTCTTTCCCATCAGCATCACCAGAACCGCCTGCACCAAGTTCATCCGGCAGTTCCTCCAGCAGTTCGGACACTTCCAGCACTCCGGACGTTGAACAGAGCAAAATCATCTGGGAAACTCGTAACAATGACGATGGCACTGCCGTTCTGACGGGCTATGACAGCAATGGCGCGCAGCCTATGGGTGTCATCACACTTCCCGAAAAATGGTCTGGTCGGAAAATCGTTGAACTGGACGGAAACCTCGGTGGAAAAATCACAAAGATGATCGTTCCCGGATGTTATAAGAAAGTCCACTATGGCGGCAGTAAGTATCTGGAAGAGCTGATTCTGAACGAAGGTGTAGAAAGCATCTATGAGTTCGATGGCTCTACCAGCCTTCGCAATGTTCAGCTTCCTTCTACCATCAAATCGATTGGCTATAAAGCCTTTTTAGGATGCACAAGTCTGACTTCAATCAATCTCCCCGAAGGCTTGGAATCTCTGGGATGGCACGCATTTAGTGAATCCGGTCTGACCACTGTTGTTGTTCCTTCCACTGTTGTCAGTTATAATTCTTACAATGATTCCGCGCCTTTCTACGATTGCAAAAATCTCGTGTCGGCTACCATAAAGTGTTCTGTTCTTTCGCAGTGCATGTTCGAAGCCTGTCCCCAATTGAAGAGCGTTTCACTCAATGATACGATTCTGGAGCTTCCCTATAAAATTTTTCGAGATTGCTCTGCTCTTCCCGCCATTACTCTTCCTGAAAAGCTGAAAAGGCTTCATGGTGAAGCGTTCAACGGTTGCAAGTCACTTCCTTCTATCACCATTCCAGAAACTGTCAGCGTAATTGATGAGAAAGTGTTTTCTCGGACAAGCATTCAAAAAATTATTCTCCCCAATAATCTTAAAAAAATTGCTTGGGGTACTTTTGAAGAATGTTCTATTCTGCAAGCAGTCTATATTCCTCTCTCCGTCAACACAATTGAAAGCGATGCCTTTGAAAACTGCCCACTGCTGAAAGACGTTTACTATCAATCCGGTGAGACACAATGGGTCCATATCAACATCAGCGATTACGGTAATACCATGCTAAAAGCCGCCGCTATGCACTATTACTCTTCTCCCAACTCCCTTCGTTGATTTTCGAAAATAAAAAAGCGAGAGATATGAAGTTTTCCACTTCGTGTCTCTCGCTTTTGTCTTAACATCGAAATTTTCAAAAATAGTGCCGATCAAAAACGGCATATTGCGATATGCAGTTTGCGGATGTTGCTTGTGCATTAAAAGTGCAAACTGCTATAAATTGCCGTATCTCTTACTTCTCGTACCCCTTGGGCAGCTCGTTCTTGGGGTCGCGGTCCATCAGGGTGCGGACGGCTTCCGCCGCGCCCATGCCCTCGTTGACGATGGCGTTCACAGTCTGCACGATGGGCATTTCCACCTGATACCGCTCCGCCAGTTCCAGCGCGGCGGGCAGGGCGTTCATACCCTCGACCACCATGCCGACTTCCTTGACGGCCTGTTCCGGCGTCTCGCCCTTGCCGATGAGGATGCCGGCGCGGTTGTTGCGGCTGTGCATACTGGTCGCGGTGACGATGAGGTCGCCGATGCCCGCCAGACCCGCGAACGTGTGGACATTGCAGCCCATGGCCACGCCCAGCCGGGCGATCTCCGCGATGCCGCGGGTGATGAGGGCGGCGCGGGCATTGTCCCCGTAGCCCAGGCCGGTGGAGATGCCCACGCCCAGCGCGATGACGTTCTTCATGGCACCGCTGAGCTCCACGCCCTTGATGTCCTCGTTGGTGTAGACGCGCATGACGCTGTTGGAGAACACCTCCTGCACGAACTGTGCCGCCTCCACGTCCGGGCTGGCCGAGACGATGGTGGTGGGCAGGTCGATGGCCACTTCTTCGGCGTGGGTGGGGCCGGACAACGCCACCAGGTGCACCTTCTTCGGGCCGCCCTCCCGGCCCAGCTCATCGGCCAGAACCTCCGTCATGGTGTACAGGGTGTCCGGCTCGATGCCCTTGGCCACATCCACGATGATCTGCCCCTCGGCCACATAGGGCCGGGCCTTGGCAGCCGTGGAGCGCACGAAGACCGACGGCACTGCAAACAGCAGGATGTCTTTGTCCCGGCACACTTCCTCCACGCTCTTGGTAAAGCGCAGCTCCTCCGGGATCTTCATTCCGGGCAGATTGGGGTGCACGCGGGTGCTCGACAGGGCGTCGATCTCCTTTTCGATGGCAGACCAGACCAGCACATCGTTCCCGCTCACGCACAGCATCCGTGCCAGAGCCATGCCCCAGGTGCCCGCACCCAGGATACCGATTTTCCGTTTCGTCACGTTCAAATCCTCCGAATCTGCCGCGCGGCTTTCGTCGCGGGCCTGTTGTGCGCCGCAGTGGGCGGCTCGTCTGGTCTCATTGTACACGAAACCGCCTGCAACGTCAACTCCTTGCCAGACTGCACAAAGTTAGCGCGTGTTTCCCCGCGATTTTAGGAATAACAGGGGATTTGCCCAAACGAATTGCGCCGATCGGAAAAACATGTTATAGTATTCTGGTAGGAATTATAGGATATTCCCTGCCCGAACGCTTCGTTTCAGGTCTCTCATCAAACCTCCGCAGGTTCTTTTTTCAGATAAGGAAGTTTTTTCAAATGCTCGAAGCCATTCTTTCCAACCGCACGGCCAGCGTTTTGTGGGAAGCGCTGCCCCGCATCCTGTCGGCGGGCCTCACCATGACCATCCCGCTGACCTTCATCTCCTTCAGCCTTGCCATGGTGCTGGCCGTGGTGGTGGCGCTGGTGCAGTACGCCAATGTGCCGGTGCTGCGCCAACTGGCCCGGTTCTACATCTGGGTCATCCGCGGCACACCGCTGCTGGTGCAGCTGTTCATCATCTTCTACGGTCTGCCCAGCGTCGGTATCATGCTGGACGCTTTCCCGGCAGCCGTCATCGCCTTTGCCATCAACGAGGGGGCCTACTGCGCCGAAACCATGCGCGGCGCGCTGGAAAGTGTACCCCAGGGCCAGCTGGAAGCCGGTTATTGCGTGGGCATGACCTGGTGGCAGATCATGCGCCGCATCGTGCTGCCGCAGGCGCTGCGCACGGCGGTGCCCGCCCTGTCCAACTCGCTCATCGGCATGATCAAGGACACCTCGCTGGCATCGAACATCACGGTCGCCGACCTGTTCATGGCCGGCCAGCGCGTTGCCGCCCGCACCTACATTTTCCTGCCCATCTACTGCGAGGTCGCCGTGGTCTATCTGCTGTTCTGCACGGTCGTCACCAAGCTGCAGAGCCTGTTGGAGCGTCAGCTGAACGCCCACGGCTTCCAGTGAGAAAGGGGGACGCATCATGGCCATGTTAGAGATCAAGAACATTCACAAATCCTTTCGCACCTACGACGAGAAACCGCATTTTCACATCGGGCCGTTCCCGCGCGGCCATGCCCGCCGGGTGATCCGCACACTGGACGTGCTCCGGGGCGTGGACCTGACCGTGGAAAAAGGCGACGTCGTCGCCATCCTCGGCCCCAGCGGTTCCGGCAAGACGACCCTTCTGCGCTGCCTGAACTTTCTGGAGCCCACCGACAGCGGCAGCCTGACCTTTGACGGCGAGACCTTCGACCTCAGCAGGATCTCCAGCGCCGACATCGCCCGCCTGCGCAAAAAGACGGCCTTCGTCTTCCAGAACTACAACCTGTTCCGGAACAAGACCGCCCTGCAAAATGTCACCGAGGGGCTGGTCGTGGCCCGTAAAATGCCCAAGGCGGAAGCGGACGCCATCGGCCGGAAGATGCTGGCAAAGGTCGGCCTGGCCGACCGGGCAGACGCCTATCCCCGCCAGCTTTCCGGCGGCCAGCAGCAGCGGGTGGCCATCGCCCGCGCCCTTGCCACCGACCCGGAGATCATCTATTTCGATGAGCCCACCTCGGCCCTGGACCCGGAACTGACGGGCGAAGTGCTCTCGGTCATGCGCCAACTGGCCGAGGAGGGGATGACCATGCTGGTCGTCACCCACGAGATGGGCTTTGCGCGGAACGTTTCTTCCAAGACCGTCTTCATGGAGAACGGCGTCGTCGTGGAGCAGGCCCCCTCGCAGGAGTTTTTTGCGAACCCGAAGGAGGAGCGCACCCGCGAATTTTTGCAGAAGATCTCGCAGCACGCATAATTTATTCCATTTGATTTTCTTACTTTCGAAAGGATATTATACCATGAAAAGAAGAACCTTTATCTCCCTGATGAGCGTTCTGGCTGCTGCCGGTGTGCTCACCCTGTCCGGCTGCTCTTCCAACGCGTCCAGTTCGAACAGCAATTCGAGTTCCAAGAGTGAATCCGCTGAGTCTGCTGACCAGCTTGCCGCCATCCAGGCCAGCGGCAAGCTCATCGTGGCACTGGAAGGTGCCTGGCAGCCCTGGAGTTACCACGACGAGAGCGACACCCTCGTCGGCTACGATGTCGAGGTCTCCCGCGCCATCGCCGAGAAGCTGGGCGTGGAGCCGGAATATGTCGAGAGCGACTGGGACAGCCTGTTCGCCGGTCTGGATGCAGGCCGCTATGACATGGTCTGCAACGGCGTCGAAGTCACCGACGAGCGCGCTCTGACTTACGACTTCACCACCCCCTACGGCTACATCCACACCGCACTTGCCGTCAAGAAGGACAATGACACCATCCAGACCTTCGAAGACCTGAAGGGCAAGACCACCGCCAACAGCCTGGCCTCCACCTATATGGAGCTGGCCGAGAGCTACGGCGCTACTGTGCAGGGCATCGACACGCTGGAAGAGACCCTCCAGCTGCTGACCGCCGGCCGCATCGACGCGACCCTGAACGCCGACGTCTCCTTCTACGACTATCTGAACGTCCATCCGGACGCCGACTTCAAGATCGTCGCCCAGACCGAAGAGGCTTCTCACGTGGCCATCCCCCTGCGCAAGGGCGATGCCAGCGCCACCCTGCTGGAAGCCATCAACAACGCCATCGACGAACTCCGCGCCGACGGCACCCTCAAGGAGCTGAGCGAAAAGTACTTCGGCCAGGACATCTCCTCGGAAAATTAACATCACATCATCAAAAGAGGACGGCTCGCTCTGCGGGCCGTCCTCTTTTGTGTCAGGTATGAAAATACTCGTAAATGCTCTTCGCCAACTGGGGACCCACGCCGGGCGTGTTCTCCAGCTGTTCCGGTGTTGCTTCCCGGACTGCCCCCACGCTCTTGAACTGTGCCATCAGCGCTCTGGCCGTCTTCGGCCCGACGCCGGGCACCTCGGTCAGGGTGGAAGAATAGCTCTTTTTCTTCATCTGCTGCTTGCGGTAGGCATTGGCAAAGCGGTGGGTCTCATCCTGGATGGCCGTGATGAAGGTGAACGTTCCCCGGTTCATGTTGATGGCGATCTCCCGGCCCTCGCTGTCCACGATGGCGCGGGTGCGGTGATGGTCGTCCTTCACCATGCCGTACAGCGGCACATCTGCCAGCCGGGTGCCCGCCAGCGCCGCTTTGGCCGCACTGACCTGCCCCCTGCCGCCGTCCATCAGCAGCAGGTCCGGCTTCTGGCCGAAGTAGTTGTCGCTCGCCTGCCCATGCTCGGCCAGCAGCGCATATTTTTCGTACTCCGCTGCCCGCCGGGAGACCGTCTCCGCCAGCGAGGCGTAGTCATCGGTGCCCGCCACGGTCTGCATTTTGAACTTCCGGTAGCCTGCCTTGTAGGGCTTGCCGTCCCGGAAGGTGACCATGCCGCAGACACTGGTGCCATCGCCCCAGTTGGAGATATCGTAGCTCTCGATGGTGCGGGGCGGCTTTGGCAGACCCAGCACCTGTGCCATCTCATCCAGCAGCTTTTCCTCGCGGGCATAGCGGCCGCTCTCCCGCGCCAGACGCTCCACGGCGTTGGTGTGGGCCATCTCGACCAGGTGCGCCTTGTCGCCCCGCTGGGGAACATACAGCTGCACCTCGCTCCCCCGCTTTTCGTTCAGGGCCTGCTGCAGTGCATCGCTGTCCGGCGGCAGCTCGTCCACCGCGATGACCTTGGGGATCTGCTCATCGTCCAGATAATAGCGGGGCAGGAACTCCTCCCGCACCGCCGCAATGTCGGCGGTATCGTGGAAGAGAAACTCCCGCTTGTCCGTCAGCCGCCCCTCGCGGAAGCGCAGGACCGCCGCGCAGACGCTGCTGGGGGTCCCGGCCAGCGCCACCACGTCCATCTCCACATCCGGGTCCACGACCACCTTCTGGCCCGCCGTCACCTTGGTGATGGCGTTGATCTGATCCCGCAGCAGAGCCGCCGTCTCAAATTCCAGCCGGTCAGACGCTTCCTGCATCCGCTCGTTCAGCGTTTTCAGGATGTCCTTTTTGCCGTAGCGAATGAGATGCACCGCGCTCTTGACGGCCTGATTGTAGTTTTCGCAGCTGATCCTGCCGCTGCACACCGCCATGCACTTGCCGATGTGGGCATTCAGGCAGGGGCGCCCCTTGCCGCAGTCCTGCGGGAAGCGCTTATTGCACCGGGGCAGCAGAAAGGCATCCATCGCCGTTTCCGCCATCTGCCGGGCCGCAAAGCTGGAGGTATACGGGCCGAGATACTCTGCGCCGTCGTCCTCCTTTTGCAGCGTGAAAGACAGACGCGGCCACGGCTCTTTCGTCACCTTGATATAGCTGTAGCCCTTGTCGTCCTTCAGCAGGATGTTATATTTTGGGGTGTGGGCCTTGATCTGGCTGGCTTCCAGTACCAGCGCCTCGAACTCGCTCTGGCAGACGATGACGTCGAACGCATAGGCGTGGGCGATCATCTGGCTGACCTTGTTGTCGTGGGGGACCCCCTCCCGGAAATACTGGCTCACCCGGATGCGCAGCCGCTTGGCCTTGCCGATATAGATGATGGTGTCGGTCTTATCCCGGATGATATACACACCGGGCAGCAGCGGCAGCATACAGGCTTTCTGGTAGAGTTCTGCTTTCGTCATTCTTCTTCGTCGTGCTCGTGGTTCTGTTTTTCTTCCCGGATGCGTCTGGCTTTCCGGATGTTATAACAGGCGCTGCCCATGCCCGCACCGGCCAGGATGGAGCACCACAGCTTCGGCTTTTCGCCGGTGAGGGCGGGCAGCAGCAGGTCTGCCGCCAGCAGCGCTGCAAACAGGCCGAAGAACACCTTCCAGATGGTGCCCTCCTCGCAGATGTCGTTCACTTTCTTCAGCAGCTTCGTTGTCGATTCCTTCACGGCACATGCCTCCTTCTTCTCATCCTACCAAAAAAGCGGCAGGAAATACTCCCACCGCTTCAAAAGATCAAAGGCTCGAATTACTCTGCAAAGCCAGACTCGACCAGCTTGATCAGGCCATCGACTGCAGCCTGCTCATCCGCGCCGTCCGCGATGATGCGGATGGTGGTACCGCCCACGATGCCCAGAGACAGAACGCCCAGCAGGCTCTTCGCGTTCACGCGGCGCTCCTCTTTCTCGACCCAGATGGAAGACTTGAACTCGTTAGCCTTCTGGATAAAGAAGGTAGCCGGACGAGCATGCAGACCAACCTGATTTTCAACGGTAACTTCTTTGACGTACATAGTAAAACGCTCCTATCTTATCGTTTTCGGGATGCAATCATGTTTTGTGCCTGTTGCGTTGTACCTATTTTAGCGCAAGGCGAAACCGTTGTACAGCCCCTCGACACATTTTTGGCGGTTTTCCCAATGATAATGGGGGCTTTTTTCGCCATTTATACAAAGATACCAAAATTATTCCCCTGTCATTGGCGGGGTAATACAAAAGTTTTCAACATTTTTTCGACTGTCGGCGGACATTTGCAGGCTTCGGCAGCTTTTTTCAGCCCTCGTACCGCATCACCAGCAGCTCGCTGTGCACTGCGGCAAAGCTGTCTTTGGCGGGGTCGAACACGGCTTCCACGCCGCACACCGCCCAGCCCATCCGGCGGTAGAGCGCCAGCGCACGGGTGTTGGTATCCAGTACGGTCAGGGTCGGATGCTCGTGCTCCGGCAGCTTTTTGCGGGCAAAGTCCAGCATCTTCTGGCCGATGCCCTTTCCGCGCGCTGCGGCGCTCACGAACAGATGCTCCACCTGCCCGGTCTTGTGGTTCACGGCCACCATCCCGTCCGGCACCTCTTTGGTCAAGTGCAGATAGAACGCCCAGCCGTTGTTTTTTTCTTTCTTGAGCTGATCGTAAAAAAACTCCGGCGTCCATACGGCCAGCCCCTCTTCCGTCCAGACATCCGCACAGACGGTGCGGCGGCCCTCCGCAAAGAGCTGTGCAGCGGCCCGGAACTGCTCTTCGGTCTTCACCAGCCGGACATTCTCGCCCCGTTTCCACTTGGGCAGCTCGGTGATGGGGTGGGTCCTGCACCACGCCTCATAAAGCTCCGGGCGGCGCAGCCGGGTGCGGGTGCGGCTCTGCTCACCCCGCCATGCGTCGATCTTCTGGTGGTCGCCGCCCAGCAGCACCGGGGGCACCGCGCGGCCCTCCCAGACTTCCGGCCGGGTGTACTGCGGATATTCCAGCAGACCGTCCCAGTAGCTTTCCTCTTCGTAGCCCTTCTGTTCGGCCAGCACACCGGGCTTGAGCCGCAGCACACTGTCCGCCACCACAAGGCTTGCCAGCTCGCCGCCGGTCAGGATATAGTCGCCGATGGAGATCTCCTCATCGGCAAAGGCGTCGATGACCCGCTCGTCGATGCCCTCGTAGTGGCCGCAGACCAGGGTCAGATTGTCGTATTCCGCCAGCCGCCGGGCGTGTTCTTCGGTGTAGCGCTGACCGCCTGCCGTCAAGAATACAATATGCGGCTTGGGGCGTCCCTGTGCCTCCACTTCTTGCTGAACGGCCCGCAGACAGTCCGCAATGGGCTGGGCATACAGCACCATGCCGCAGCCGCCGCCGTAGGGGTAGTCGTCGGTCTGCTTCTGTTTGTTCAGGGTATAGTCCCGGATCTGGTGGCAGTGGGTCTCAATATAGCCCCGCTTTGCCGCACGGCCCAGGATGCTGGCATCCAGCACCTGCTGGCACATCTCCGGGAAGAGGGTCACGATGTCCACACGCATTCCCATGGCTCACTCCTCCTCCCGCTCGCTGTCGCAGTCGTCGTCCAGCAATCCGGGGATGGGCGTGACGAGGATGTACCCCTCCGGCGGGTTCCGCTCTTTCAAAAAGGCGTCCACACCGGGGAACAGATATTCTTTGCCGTTGGGGGCCTTGACGGTGTAGATGTCCTGCGCACCGGGGTGGTCCACGCTGGTCACAACGCCGTACACCTTGCCGGTGTCGGCATCCCGCACCTCGCAGCCGATGAGGTCGGCCACATACCACCGCCCGGCGGGCAGAGTGGCATCGCTGCGGTCAAAATAGAACACCTGCCCCCGCAGCGCACGGGCGGCGTCCATGTCGTTGACGCCCTCCAGCTGGAGCAGCGCCATCTGCCCCTGCGGGCGGATGGACACGATCTTGTAGCACCTGCCGCCCTGGGCCGAAGCATACAGCCTGCCGACCTTTTTCAGGAACGCCACGCCGTCGCACCAAAGCTCCAGTTTCATTTCACCGCGCACACCGTGGGTGGTCACGACCTTGCCTGCTTCCAGATATTGCTGCATCGTTTTCTCCTATCATTCTGCATCCTGCCCCTCTCCGTCATCGCTGCGCGATGCCACCTTGTCCCCTTCTGGCACTGTCGTGCCACCTCCCCCGGCCGGGGGAGTCTTTCTAAGGGCGAGGTCTTGGCAGTCTACGCGACGCAAACAATGCGCCAAAAGCTCCCCCTGTGGGGGAGCTGGACGCGAAGCGGCCTGAGAGGGTTCAAACAAAAAGGCCCTTTGCCTTGCAGCAAAGGGCCCGTAGGGTGCTCAGTCGATCTCAACAAGGACCTTTTCATCGACCC
>OLGZ01000884.1_pt1 | contig 20393 bp, 18 predicted proteins | sample 1605981 | NCBI WGS metagenome assembly OLGZ01 (sample SAMN03283291) | human gut metagenome | biome: human-associated habitat; material: feces | host: Homo sapiens | place: Peru | collected 2012 | reverse complement strand
TGTTGATTAACTGAATAATGATGTTTTATTCGAAAATTTTACCGATCAATGCGAGTTCTGTACTATATTTGTTTAAATTATATGATGCAAAAGACATTTCTTCTTAAAAAGAATAGAAATAATCACACCTTTATAACTTATTATAAAATAAGACAAAGATTAAATTTAATGAATTTTTATAAAATAGGATAAGTTTGTATGTTATTACATGAATTTATGTAGAAATAGATTATTTCGATAATTTTAGGTATACAGGCAGGATGTGCGAAAAGCTCCACGCTTAATAAATTAAACACTTTTCACTACACACTTTCAACAGCAAAAAAGCTGTTATCAAGATGTGCAATGTCCTGTTCTGCGAAGTTAAATTACTACCGTAATTTTCATAATTTGATATTTTATTCTGTGCTGGCTGACGATTAAGTTAAGAACAAAGCACTACCTTACCTATACCTAAAACGCTCACACATTGATTTTTATATCTCTTATGTACTCTGTATCATCTGATGGTGGTGTCGTTAATCTGTGATGATTTTTACAACTTATTACCAATAACAAAACACATATAATACCGTTAAAAAAGGGAACAGTTATTCTTTATTCCTTTTATTAAAAATATGGCTCTGTACAAATAAATGTGGGATCTGAGTGGGGGATGCGGACAAAATCCTGGACACCTTTTGCTAATACTAACCAAATCTGAGCCGGTATTGTACCGGGATCAATCCTCCTAATGTGTTTTTTGATTCTGTCTGCATTCTTCCAAAGAATCCCTCACAGGAAGCATTATCAGGACTGCATCCTTTTTTAGACATTGAGCGTATAAGTTTGTTGTCATTAGTTAATGATATCCATTCTGGCCATTTCCTGAGGCTGAGATGGACATCAAATATGAGGAAGATATTACTGCGGAAGCAGAAAAAAAATCCATATTAGACGCATCACAAAATCCCCAGCATGTAGTATGGCCCCAGAAATTGATCACATAAGTTTCTAGGTCATACTAATGTGCTGAGGATTTATTGCCTTTCCCATAGTTACACAAAAATGTGCAAAGAATGTGTTTACAGAAATTCTCGGGAATACTAGTCGCAACAAGCGTTCCTGAGAATATCGATCATTTCATTCTCATGCTGTTTGCATACTTCGTCTTTCCAACACGCGCTTGCAGTTTTGTCTTTGTTAGAAATTTTCTTCGTTAATTCGCTCATTATGCGAAGCTTGATGCTGCCTTTTTGTATCATTTTCTCAAACGTGCTTTTTTTGGCTTCAGGGGACATGTTTGAAAACTTAGAATTTACGTTTCTTTGGATGATACATAAATTACCAAATTGATCCACACCATCATTCCATGAATCAAATGTACCTTCTGACGGATGTTGAGGGTACCAGTGTTCTACCGAATTTCTAAATTCAAAAACAAAGTCAAAATATTTGTCCTTATTGGCATCCCAAAGCAGGTAGTCAAGATAATTAAATACAATGTGTGGTGTATCGACGCCCATTGCGTAATTATTGTCCTGACATTTCTTAAAGAAAAGCTCATTTACGGCATGTTGGGCTATTGACTCAATTTCCTGACCATAATTTATAATATCATCCCCTAGATTTTTGCAGTTTTTCTCTGACAACCATATCATAAGATCTGTAATCCAATGCATGACTTTAGGAGATGTATATGATACCCTAAGTGCAGATTGCAGCATGATATTTGTTTCTGTTCTGTTTTTTGTTTTCTCATTCTGATTCTGTTCATATTTTTTTACAAAGAGAGTATTTCTGTAGTATGGCTTCTTATTAGATTGCTGTCCGGATACATGCAACTCCTTAAGACTCCATTCTCCGTCTGAATTATCATTTGCAAATTCTCTTTTTAACACATACTTATCAAAAAGATAGCGGGATCTGAGAAGACACATGATGAATTTCTTTGAGAAAACTTCCGTTTTTTCGCTTATCTGATCTCCACAATATATTCCTTTCTCTACGACATCTTTAAAATTACTGAGAAGTTTTTTGTCATCGAGAAGATTGTTCAGAATTTCATTATTGTCACAGTCTTTGATTGTGTATATTGCTACAAAGACACGTAGTACATGAAGCAGGAAATAAGGAAATTCAATAACACTCTCAAATCTAATTCTATTGTTATCATCATCAACAATATCATCGTATGATACTTTAAAATCTTTTTTGGTAATATCGCATATTAAAGAGCCGTTTCCTTCTTCAGATATATTCTTTGAAATTTTTCTGTAGTCAACCCAATTCCCAGATGGGAGACTCCCCCAGTTTCCACCAAAAATACATTCTCTGGAACTCTTATCAAGATGCATCTGCACGTATCCGGTCATATCACTGCAGGCTTCCCAAATTTTTGCAAAGACTGCTTTGTCCGAATCATTATCGAGGAAACCCATGAGATAAGCTTTTAAAATATCATGCTGTTCCAACTGTTCTCCACGAGTATTCATTATTTCGAAGTATCTGTTCAAATCAGTATTTTCTGGCACTTCAATTCTGTAAATAACTACACGACTGAGCTTGTCTAAGATGCAATCCTTGTTGTACTTGGCTATCTTTTCTTTAAGAATTTTGATTCCTTGGTGAATGCCGTTGTCAATCCTTTCGTTGTCGTAATCACTTCTTTTTTCTTCCAGTAATTCATGAACACTTCTCAAGGTGTTGTTGGATTTATCGCGACATTCAAATGTAAGCGTTGTATTCAGCTTCTTTCCAAGACAACTTAGAAGCAAATACAATGAAGTTAATCTCTGTTGCCCGTCAATCACTTCATATTTGTTTCCGTTCCTTGAAACAATCAACGATCCAATGTAATAATTTGAGTTATCAGGAATATCTATTATGTCTTCCACTAGTTGTTCCAACTGCCTTTCTTCCCAGGCAAAAGCTCGCTGATACAGTGGAATAACGTATTCTCCATCCAGATCAAATAAGTTTTTATTTTTATGAATTATGCTTAATTCTGTTACAAGTGTGCTCATGCTATTTGTCCCTATATCCGTTCAGTTTTTTTAAATCAATGTACAGTTGCTCCCATTTATCATGCTCAGCTTTATCGGATTCACGCAAAACTTTAATTTGTATATTAGATATTTCAGTGTGCATTCGAGCTAAAGCTATTCTGGAAAATAGTGGTACTACGTTTGAAAACATTCCATTAGCTTCTCCGATTGCGTATTTGTTTATACTGCCAAAACCAAGATTTCGCATATCTACTCTAATCATAAGAGCCCATGTAAAGATTTTTTTAACTGCCATATTATCGAAAATATGAAACTTGTCGTAGTACATCAATAACGCACAATAAAAGAGATTCTTTGCGTACTTAAAACCAACAGAATTAGGGGTCTGTTCTAAAATATGGCTCAGAGCTTTAAATTTTGCATTTCTATCTATCTCGGTTTGGACTTCATCGAGAAGATTCATGTAATGATCTACCATTTCAAAGAAGTCATTACCAGCAATAAACGGTTCCGTTATCTGAAAATATGGCATTGCTTTTCCGGCTCTTTTTGCATATGAATAGGGGGAGTTTTCAACAATACCTTTGTATGTATCAATTTCTTTTGTTGTAAATGATCTGCTTTTGTATCCTTTTGACCAGTTCCATACAGGGAAAAGGTATAGATCGAAAAGATCATGAATTTTCTTTGTATCTTTTGCTTCCCATTTCGTTACTGCGGGTGCCATCTTATCAGGATAATTTCTCATTTCCCTCAAGTGGTAAGCTTTCAAGAGATCGTGTGGCTCTAAAGCTTTTCCTCTTGTATTCTGTGAATCGAACAGCTGAAATGCCTCAGATATCTCATCCACTTGAATAACAACAACTTCTAGAACATTACTCATAGCTTCAAGAAATTTAGTTTTTTCAGTATCCGGCTTTAAGGAAAACCATTCCCACACAAACATGAAATTAGTGTGGATATTCGTCTGACTGATTTTGTTCGTAAATTGCTTATTCATTACGCTGCACTTGAACTTATTGTCGAGGTAAAGGTTAAGCAAAATCAAAGAAATAATACGCTGTTGCCCATCAACGATATTTAGTTCATTACCGTCATTGTGCAGAATTACGGTTCCAATTCTGTATTTAAATACTGAATATTTTTTTGAGTCAGTTATAGCGTTTGAAATATCACTAAGCAACTCTTCCATATTGCGTATAGACCATTTATAAGGTCTTTGATATGGTGGAATGTTAAGTTGCATTTGCAATAGTTGATTTACGCTAACAATTTCAGCCATTTTCTCCCTCCATTTATCCAGCTTAATCTTGTGCATCACCAATAAAACTATTCGATATTATGGCTCAGTACAAATAAATGTGGGAACAAAGATCCTCTATTCAATCTGAGCCTTCCATTTTTGTCTGGAGACATCAAAAAGCTTTAAAAAGAAATATTCATCATCTGGTAGTCCATAGATCTTCTTTCTGATGGTCTTTATTTTCTGATTGATACCTTCAACCTCGGACATCCATTCAAGACCTACATGCTCAATAAAGTCGTATACAACCTGCTTCTTTTTACCGGTCTGAAGCCATAAAATACAGCCACTTTCCATATCGAGAATTACAGTGGCATATTTATGTCCATCATGCAGCTTAAACTCATCTATGCCTATAAATCTGGCTTGCTACTCAGGCTTGATTAAGGTTTTCTTTCCGTCCTTATCTATTGTTACGTAAAGGCCTTCCAGTCTTGCTTTATCTATATCCTTAACAACGCACTTGTGTAGTCCTGTTATATGGGCCACTTCCTTTAGAGTCATTCCATATGCCAGTAACACTTCTGTATACAGCCTCAAAGACTCTGTAATCAGATGCCCTTGAGCTTTAAACGGAATACTGCCAACCTCACTGTACTCACAGCCCTGACAGGAACAGCGGAAACGAGGTCTATCAGCTTCTACCAGTGAATATAAATCTCCTAAAGGTATATGCCTTAATGTTGTGGTTATACTTCCATTACGATGTAGCGGTGCCCCACATCGAGGACATACTTTTGAGTACAGACTCCATACAATTCATACTCATCATGCCTTCTAACTAGTGGCTTTACCTTAGTTCCATCATTTCTGTTGACTCTCTGTAGTCTGCAGTGAGTCTGTTTAAAACAATCTAAGGAAACCTGAAAGTATAGATATGAAGCCTTCCAAAGGATCAACAGAAATGTAACCATGGTCTTGCTTAAATGAGTCTAGATCTGTCATATTCATTCTTGGGTCTCGTTTTATGGCGCCAACACGATCTGATCTTAATCACAAACGTGTTTGAGCCGAATTTAATCCGTTTTTGCAGAGATTTCTGCATGTAAATTTAGGCTGATTTTATACAGCCAGCACAAAGTGCCTGTGTCTTAACGACATAGGCTTGCTCTTTCAAAATGTAATTCAGTAAAAACTGTCAGGTTAATGCTTACCTTTAATCTTTTTGCGGGTCCTTGCAAACCTACCTAAAGGAGTATCGGCACTGATAGTGTTCTCAAAGCCGTTTACTTCAAGGTTGTCTGGGACATCATTACCAGTAGGTTCAGGCTTCTTGTACAAGAGACCGATGAATCTTTCATCGTTTTCTATTTCAGACATATCCTGAGTAAAGAAAGCTTTTAAGAACATAAAGCCATACTCAACATCAGATGCTAACATCTGCAGACTGTCAAATGACCATGGTTTGGATTGATACAGAGGAACATTGTCTCTGATGTAACTTAAAACGTTACATGCCATTTTGGTATAGACAGTAGAGTTTCTGATGTAGTCCTGGTTACGTACAGGAAGTCTGTCCTGGTCAAAAGCAACATCAATCACCCAGTGTCTTGATTCAATCTGCCATCTGGCAAGAATGATGTCATGTATGGTGCCAGCAAAACTCTTATCAAGACCGTCAGTGATAATGGAACTTACAAAGTATCTGCTCTCTGCATAGCAAGGACTGTCCATTCTGATTCTGGCAATCGGAGTATCTTCGGTAAATTTGATGGATTTAATCATCCAGATTACGTTAAGATCACGACTCTCTGCAGGACAGACCATATAACGGATATTTCGCTTCATATCAAAAGCGACAGTTGCTGATTCATTTAAAAGCTCATACAGCCGCTGTTTGTTATCAGGTTTAGTCATATATATAAGTCCCTCAGCCCACCCTCACGTTTTTACTGTTAATGTCCGGTAGTAAAAATTAAATGTACTTTGTACCACTGTAATTTGTTGACCAAAACATTAAAACAGAGGTCGTCGGTCACTCGCACTACGGTGTGTAATACATATGATGTCTGACATTCACCCAGTAAAAAACGCTACTCCTGAAATTAGTTATGCTTCGATGAGTTCTGTATTCCAGTTGGCTTTCTGCAGCTTTACTTCAAGCTCGCGCAGTTCCTTTGATAGATCATCAAGCCTCTTCTGCAGCTCCTTAACCTCAATGCAGGGTCTGATTTTGATTTCAGAACCGCGGGCTCTGTCAGTTGAGCGTCTTGAGGTTTCAGTAAAGTCCCTGTAGGAGCTGATTTCAAGCAGAAGACAGTCTCTTCTTGCAATCAGATCGGTTAGACTCTCTCCATCGATTAAAGTACTGCAGTTGGTCTTGTTGATCTGACTTATCAGAACTCTCAGTCTCTGAATGGAAGCTGAAAGCTCTGGAAGCAGTTCCTTAGGATCTTCTCCTGGAGCTTCGTTGTCCTGCACCAGAATGTTGTCTTCTATGCGATCTGATACTGCTGAGATTTTTGCCTTGAGCTCTGCTCTTTCCATTAATGCTTCTGCTAGAGTCATATTTATCTCCTATCTTTAAGTTCATTGTTAGTGTAATGAATGACTGTTCCAGATTTAGATAACTGTTATTCTTTTTTCATCAGAAAGTAGGACTCATGCTTTCTCCTCTGAGCTAAAGCTTCATCTCGTCTACTTCAAAATTTAGGCTGCATTTAAAATCAGTTGCATAAATGACTTCATGTATTGAATAGTTAAGATGATCGGTCAGATTATGCATGCAATATCCAATATTCCTCAGCGTCTGAATTTCTGGCAGCAGGTAATAACAGCCGCATTCTCCTGATAACAGATGACTCCAGTCATCCTCATAATCGCAAAGGTAGAGAAAATGATTTAATGATGGAATTTCGTCCGGCTCATATATGGACAGCTCTGCAATTGAGAACTCTCCTCTGTTATTAAGCTCAGGACTGCACATATACTTCCAGAGTTTTTTCATACGAGAACTCTGGTCAGGAAACTCTTCTGGCAGCTTTTCTGAAAAATCTATAGTTGCCTTGAGGTTGAAGATTTTTCCTCTGGTATATGGTTTAATCGCAGATAATACACAGATTGCTCGATTGTATAAGTCCTTTTGTTTTGCTATCAAAAGAGAGTTAAGTCTGTCCACAAGTTCAAGCTTGAGCTTGCTGAGCAGAGGATGATGCTCAAAGTTAATCAGGTTCTTTCTATGCTCAAAAAGGATATTTAATACACCTATAAGAGAGTCCTCTGCCTCATTGCCGTAATGCCTTTCAAGTTCACGGTAGTAAGGTTTGTAGGCGAGGGCATACTCATCCTCTTCTGATTCATATGCTCCTGCGAGTTTTAAAATCGCATCTTCCACACTCTTTAAAGAAAACAGATCGGTATTGTCCGACAGATACTCCTTATAATCCTCTAGCTCATGCTCTGTTTTCAGGGCCGCCCAGTTTTTCCATAGACTGATGTAGTTAGTCTTAAGTTCCTGGGAATCACTATCTGACATATGATGCCGCAGCTTTTTTATAAGCAAATCAGTCTGCTCTCTGTTTTTTGAGTAGATTGCCTCTTTAATTTCTGAAAGATAGCTTTCTGTTTTTAAATATGATTTTTCCATCTCTGCCTCTCCTGTGTTTATATTCTTTCCTCAATGTGGGAAGAATATTGAATTGTCAGTCAAGCCAGATAGAGCCTCTCAGAAACATATAGGCAATTTTCTGCATTTCGCTTTTTCCTTCGACCTCTGATGAGTCTTCATCGGTATAATGCAGAAATTTACTGCAGTTGCGGGCAAGATCGTAGTTACTGATCTTAATTCTCGAGAATTCAGAGTTTTCCTTAAACCAGGCAAACAGCTCTTCTTTAAGCTTTTTGCTGAATCTGCCTTCAAACACGATATCCTCAAGCTTTTCAGGAAAAACATTATTCAGTTCAACTGAACCTAGACTTTTGAATTTTGTATCGTAAACAAAGAGATGCTCGATGTACTCGTTGTCAAATCGATGCTGCTTTCTTTTTGAACCTTTGATTACACAGATAAATGGAAGACCAGCGTCTTTGACGCTTACAGCAACACTTAAGTTCAGCATAATAATTCTCCTTTTTAATTCCTCTATATTCTGTTTTTGGGGGGAATGTTTGATTTCTTATTTATTTTTCTAAAGTATAAAAATTGAATGTTCCATATTTTGATAGGTGTTATAAATATTAAAAAAAAATCATAAGATAGACAATATGAAGTGACCTCCGCGAATGTAAATTCGTGGATTTACCGTGTAAACTGTAGATGTTAAAAATTTAACAGAAACGGATTTACCGCATACATTAGGAAGGTCACTTATGAATAAGGTAATCTATATTGGAATGGATGTCCATAGCACAAATTTCACATTATGCAGTTTTGAGCCTGGATAAGGCTTTGAAGCAGATAAGATCTTTGGACAAACACAGATTAAAGAAGACATATTTAACAGTACTGTAAAATATATCAATAAGCTCAAGAGCATGAGACCAGATGTTGATGTTGTCTGTGGCTATGAGGCAGGGTGCTTAGGATATAACCTGCATCGAAAGCTAAAAGCCAAGGAAATTGAGAGTGTGATCTTAGCACCTACAACTATGGCGGTAGCTAGAAACAGTTCAAAGAAAAAGAATGATTACAGAGATGCTATAACCATTGCTAAATGTTTAGCAAGCTCAGCATATAAGGCTGTATATTTACCTGATGAGAAAGACGAAGATGTAAGAGATTTCATCAGGATGAGAGATGATCATAAAACAGCTTTAAAGCAGATTAAACAGCAACTAAATGCTTTCTGTTTACGTCATGGACATCACTATGATAAAACCAAATGGACAGGGCTCCATCTAAACTGGTTAAGAAAGCTTGAATTGAGTAAGCTCCAACGAGAGACAGTAGAAGAGTATCTTGCAACCTATGAGACACTTACAAGCAAGATAGCAGCACTGGATGTCCGTATAGAAGACATAGCCTCTGAAGAGAGATATGCTGAGAAGGTCAATAAGCTCAAGTGCATCAAGGGAATAAAGACTCATATAGCTTTATCCTTTGTCTGTGAGATAGGAGATTTTAACCGATTCAAATCGGCAGACAAGTTTTCAGGCTTTATAGGACTAGTACCTGGAGAATGCTCAAGTGGTAATACTGAGAGAATGTTAGGTATTACAAAAGCAGGAAACAGGCATTTAAGACGACTGGTAGTAGAAATATCAAATACCTACAGACGAGGCGCTGTAGGTCGAAAATCAGTAGCCTTAAGGGAACGTCAGAAGGATATGCCTAAGGATGTAGTTGCATATGCTGATAAGGCTACTAATCGTTGCCAAAGAAAGTACCAGCGCATGATGTTCAAAGGAAAGAATTCAAATCAGGCAGTAGCTGCTGTAGCTAGAGAGCTATGTTGCTTTATCTGGGGAATGATGACTGGTCATTATTCAAGAACAGCTCAGGCAGAAGCTTCAGTATACCGTTCTGAGTTAGATTAGAGTTTAATTAAGGAAAAGAAGTAGGCACAAGTATTTTAAAAGTGATTTAGGTAAGACGTTTTTTATCAAGAAGTTTTGAACTATCTACGAAATTTCTATGATGGCACGTTAAACGTGATCCTCGCTAATAGACAGTAGAGTTCGCGGCGAAACCACTGACCAGGGGTAACCAATCCTTGTATAACAGAGTGGCCAATGCCGTATCTCATACTGAAAAGAGCGTCTTATCTAAATCACTAAAAAGGTACTTGACAAAGGTCACTTCATAACAGATGTGTAATAATCAGGTAAGAAAGCGGGCTTTGAGGTAATTTTTATAGTCCGCTACATTGTGAAAGTTTTAAAGCAATGATAATGGAATTTAAAGACAATTAATAGATCTAAAGACCTATACATATAAAATACAATAGCTGTCAAAGAACACCACTCATGCTTGTTGAATGGTTAATATGAAATTCTTAAGAATACCTAATCAAATTGTGATCTTGGTGTGCTTAAATAATTTTTCCATAACAGAAAATAGACAATGTCGATTTCCATTTTGGATTTTTTTGTTTTGTATATCTTAAAGGAAACGACCATTATTTTTTTACACATTACTTGTAAAATTTTTAGCTTGGATTTTTTTACTAGCAACAATTTTACGGAAGAACCAGATAAAGATGAAGAAAGTATATACTTGTTTTTGTACAGATGTGATTCATGAGGGACACTTAAAAATCATCCATGAAGCTAGAAAATATGGAGAAATTGTAGTTGGTGTGCTTAGCGATGCCGCAATGATCCGTTTCAATCGTTTTCCTACAGTCAGTTTTGAAGAACGTGTTCAGCTCGTGAAAGATATTCCAGAGGTAAGCAAAGTAGTAGTTCAGAATGACGTAATGTACGATGAGGTTGTTGCGGAACTTCATCCGGATTATGTGATTCACGGCGATAATTGGTTGAATGGAGCAATGAAAGCTATTCGCAACAATGTTGTTGAACTTCTTTCTCCGTATGGCGGTGAGGTCATTGACGTTCCATATTCTTACAGCGAAGATATTAGGAATATTGATAACCGCATCAAGGCAAAACTTGCAATGCCGGAGTATCGTCGAAAGAGGTTAAAACAGTTGCTTTCTATTCGTCCAATTGTGAAGGCAATCGAAGTGCACAATGGCATTACCGGATTGATAGCGGAAAAAACGATTGTCGAGCATAATGGAGAATTGGATCAGTTTGACGCAATGTGGATTAGTTCTCTTTGCGATTCCACTGCAAAAGGAAAACCCGATATTGAATTGGTTGATATGACATCCCGATTCCAGACAATCAATGATGTTACAGAAGTTACCACCAAGCCTATCATTTTTGATGGTGATACTGGCGGAATTGCAGAACATTTTGTATATACCATTCGTACCTTGGAGAAAATGGGAGTTTCTGCGATTATAATTGAAGACAAAACAGGATTGAAGAAGAATTCTCTGTTTGGAACTGATGTAAAACAGATACAGGACAGTATTGAAAACTTCTCTGCCAAGATTTCTGCAGGAAAAAAAGCACAGTTGACAGACGAGTTTATGATTATTGCTCGTATTGAGAGCCTAATTCTTGAACAGGGTATGGAAGATGCACTGACTAGGGCACATGCGTTTGTGAATGCTGGTGCGGATGGTATTATGATTCACAGCAGAAAAAAAGACCCTGCAGAGATTTTGAATTTTTGCGACCTATTCAGAGCTAAAAATAAGACAACACCTATCATTGTTGTTCCTTCCTCATTCAACTCGATTACGGAATCTGAACTGGCAGAACATGGAGTCAACATTGTAATTTATGCAAATCAACTTACAAGAAGTGCGTTTCCAGCAATGAAGAAAACGGCCGAGGATATTTTAAAATATCATCGTGCAAAGGAAGTCGATGATCGACTTCTTCCAATTAAAGATATTATTACATTGATTGACGAACTTTGAGGGAAAAGGTATGAAAGTTGAGAAATTATTAGACATTATCGGATCTGATTTTTACACAGGAGTTCCTGATTCTCAACTCAGAGCTTTATGCGATTGCTTGATTGATAAATACGGGATATGTCCTAACCATCATGTAATATGTGCCAATGAAGGAAATAGCGTAGCATTGGGAGTTGGTTATTATCTTGCGACACAAAAGATTCCGGTTATATATATGCAAAACAGTGGAGAAGGTAATATTGTTAACCCTGTGGCTTCATTAACAAATGAAAATGTTTATGCAATCCCTCAGATATTCATTATCGGTTGGAGAGGAGAACCAAATGTTCCGGATGAACCACAGCATATTTATCAGGGACAAATTACAATCGAATTATTGGACCGTTTAAATATTTCATCTTTTATAATCTCAAAACAAACAAGTATTGAAGAACTTGAATCGGCAATGAGGAATTTCAAGAATCTTTTAAATGAAGGAAAGTCAGTTGCTTTTATTATAAAAAAAGGTTCTTTAACTTATGAAAATAAAGTCACATATAAAAACAAAAATACACTGTTAAGGGAAGAAGTTATTGAACATATTGTTAAATACAGCAAAAATGATTCAATAATATCTACAACCGGAAAGGCCAGCAGAGAATTATATGAAATAAGAAATAGGAATAGTCAAGGACATCAATTTGATTTCTTAACAGTTGGATCAATGGGCCATAGCTCCTCAATAGCTCTAGGAATAGCATTAAACAAGCCTGATAAAAAGATTTGGTGCATTGATGGGGATGGTGCATTGTTAATGCATATGGGGGCTATGGCTGTAATTGGTAGTTATTCTCCTAAAAATTTAATTCATATTGTTATGAATAACGAAGCTCACGAAACTATAGGTGGAATGCCAACTGTTGCATCTAATATAAATATTTCCGAAATAGCAAAAGCTTGTGGATACAAACATCATGTTACTGTTGACAATTTTGCAGATTTAGATAACGAGTTGTTATATTGCAAAAATGCTAATGAATTATGTTTATTGGAAATAAAATGCTCTATTGGCTCAAGAAGTGATTTGGGAAGACCAAAAGAAAAACCTGTTGAGAATAAAAATATTTTTATGAAAAATTTACAAAACATTGAATAATATGAATAAGATAGTTGTGATTAGTGGCGCTGCAGGCATGACAGGTTCTAAAAGTGCCGAATATTTATTAAAAAAAGGCTATAAAGTAATCGGTTTTGACAATTTTTTCTGTGGTTCAAGAGCTGTTATAGAAGAATTACAAAAAGATAGCAATTTTACATTTTTTGAATACGACATAAACAATAAGAAGCAAATGGATGAATTGTTTGATTATGTCAATTCACTCAAAATTGAAAAGTATTTTATAAATTGTGCAGCGGTTGTTCTCACCAAATATTTTTATGAGCCAGACAGCACTTTCCAAACAAATGTTATAGCTATGAAAGACACTTTAGAACGTTGTATATCTAATAAGTTTTCAAGATATATAAATTGTTCTACAAGTGAAGTGTATTCGATGAGATCTTGGATAGAAGGTGGTACTAAAGAAGAAGATGCAATGTTATTGGCGTCACCAGAACAATCATTGAGAACAAGCTATGCGGCTGGGAAATTAATGACCGAGTTTTTTATGAAAGATGCCGTTAAAAAGGGGAAAATTAAAGGATGCTCTTTGCGTTTTGCAAATGTATATTCTTCTGAAGAAATAAAAAATGACCACATTATTCCTCATATTATCTCTTCAATTCAAAAAGAAAATAAAGTTGTTTTATTGGAAAACGCTAAGGAAGCAAGAAGAACTTTCTTAAATAACCATGATAGTTGTATGGCTGTAATTAAACTTTTGGAAAATGAAGATAGCTTGAACGGCGGAATATATAATGTTGGGACAAAAGAAGAAATTTACATCATTGATTTAGTTAAATTGATTTCAAAATTAATGAATAAAACTGATGTTGTCATTGAATTTAAAGGAATGAGAACAGCCGATCCTCCAAGACGTTTGCTTAATTGTTCAAAATTGGAACATCGCGTTAATTGGACCCCAGAAGTAAGCCTAGAACAGGGGTTAAAAGAATGTATCAAAAAAAGATTAAATAGGGAGTTTTAATTTGAAAAGGACAGCAATTATAACCATTGCAGGTTCTTCTTCAAGATTTTCAAAATCAGTAGAAAAAGAAGTTCATAAGGCAATATATTTCGACAAAAACGATTCTTGGACAATTTTGGCTCATCAGTTGAAAATGCTAAAAGATGTATGTGATGAGATATTGATTGTAACGGGGTATAAACATCGGGAAGTTGAACAATATTTGAAAAACAATTTTTCAAGTTTTAATTATAAACTTATTTATAACGAACATTATTCGGATTACGGAACTGGCTACAGTTTAATATTAGCAATTGATGCAGTAGATGAACAATCCGATGAATTATTATTTTTGGAAGGTGATTTGATTTTTGATAATTATTCGTTTAATCAAATAATTCATACACACAACAATGTTATAACAGTAAACAATTTGCCAATAATGGCCAAAACAGCCGTAATTTTTTACGTCAACAATCAGAAAATTATTAAATACCTTTATGATGTTAATCATAAATTTATTGAAATTAACGAGCCTTTTGTTCAACTTGGAAATTCTGGGCAAGTTTGGAAATTTACCGATATAAAGAGACTTAAAAATAACATAAAAAATTATGGAATAAATGAATACAAAGGTACAAATTTAATTCCGATTAATGATTATTATAAATTTACAAATCTAGATGAAGTAGAATTCATAACTTTTAAATACTGGTTTAATTGTAATACGATTGAAGATTTTAAGTTAATGAAAAAGTATGTAAACAAAGGAGACTAAAATGAATAAGTTAAATGACAAACTAAAAATATTAAAAAATAAAATAAACAATAATGAAAAAATTAAAATAGCAATTATTGGCTTAGGTAGTGTCGGAAATTATTTATTAAATTATTTGAACAAATGGGAATATGAAAATATTGAAATTCATATAGGTTGCAGAAATACCGAAAAGGCTCAAAAAGATGTAAATATTTCAAAAGTATCTTCATTAATCAGGGATAATAAAACTAAGAATATTTTTATATGCCAACTAGATTTAGATGAAGTTGACACTGTTAATTCATTTTTACAAAAAATTAAACCTGATTTTATCGTTAATTCAAGCCGAGTATATAGTGGTTTGAAATACGGTTCAATTTCTTGGAAAAATATCCGTGCATACGGTTTGTGGGCTCCTTTAGCTATTAAATATATAAAAAATATTATGTGTGCGTATAAACAAGCCGACTCAAACGCTATTGTAATAAATACCTCATACTCAGATGTTGTAATTCCTTGGTTAAAAAATGCCAATCAAAACTATCCAGATTTTGGAAGTGGCAACCTGAATCACCTAATTCCTCGCATAAAAATGGCAGCAGCTAAACAATTAAATGAAAATAATCCATCAAACATAGACGTTATTTTAGCAACGAGCCATTTTCATGATGTTGTTATAAGTAAAGAAGGTCAAACAGAAAATGTTGAGCCATTGATTAAAATTCTTCATAACAATGAGGATACAAATATTAATTTGTCTGAAATTTGGAAAGATTGCGCAATAGAGATGCCTGTTGATGCAAAAAGAAATATGATGAATGCAAGTAGTAATTTTGAAATTATCAAAAAAATTATATTTGCTCTAAGGGATAATTCTAAGCAGATTATACATACACCAGGAGTAGTAGGTAACATTGGAGGTTATCCTATCGAAATTGATGGGAAAAATGCTACAGCAGCATTTTTTGAAAAATATTTTTCTTTTAAAGAAATGACAGAAGCTAACAAAAAATCTATCTATCTAGATGGTATAGAAAAAATTGAAAATGGCTCGTTATTCTATACTGATGAGTTAATATTCAAAGTTAAAAAAGCTTTTGGTGTTGATATCGATAAAGAAATTAAATTTCAAAATATTGAACAGACTGCAAATTTTATTATTAAAAACATTATTGAACCTCAATTGAAGGATCAGTAGTAATGAGAATTGCTGTCATATCAGATATTCATGCAAATTTAACAGCATTAGAATGCGTTTTATCTCATTGTCATAATAAATATGGCAATATACATTTTATACATTTAGGAGATTGTATAGATTATGGAATGAGGCCAAATGAAGTTATTGACAAGCTATCGTCTATTGAAAATAAAACTTTGGTTAATATCAAAGGAAACCATGAACGAGCTCTTTTAGGGTATGAGTCTGACAGATTTTCTTCTAAACGAGGGCTAGATGCAAATAATTTCACAAAAAGAATTTTAAATGAAAGTTCTATAAATTTTATTAATCATATGCACGATAAAATTGTAGAAATTAATGTAGACGATAAAAGAATTTTGTGTGTACACGGGGATCTATCTGATATTTATTGGGGAAAAATGACCAATGAAGAAATAATTAGAAAAGAGTACCTTAAATATGATTTTGTTTTATCTGGCCATACCCATGTTTCTTCATTGAGATCTGTAATAAATAAAGAAAAAACACATAAAACTTTATTTATTAACCCAGGATCAATCGGCCAACCTAGAAATTTAAATTCAAATGCACAATATTGTGTTATTGATACATTAACACAAGCTGTAGATTTTTGTTCCTTAAATTATGATATAGAAAGAGAATCGAAACTTTATACAAATGAAATTGATTCATACTACAGAGATCGATTATATAAGGGAAAATGAGGATATGTGATGAATTGTGTAGTTTTTAGGCAGACAGAAAAAGGAGATTTGCTATGGCAAAATTAAGGAACTTACGCAAAATGGATTCAGAACGATGTAATTACTTGTCTCAATATTTGCAATTCAAATTTTAGCTTAAAACAGCTAATAGATGCGGTCTGGCACCACATTTGATGTTTAAAAATCGATTTCTTTAACTATTTAGAAACTGTGCTTCAAGTTTAGGCGTTAATAGATCCTGAATAAAAGTACTAGTTGTTTCATACCTTTTGCTGATAACTTCTTGAGCAATCTTTTAGGTTTGTTCCAGTTTACCTTTAGCGATTCAACCAGCCTTTTGCAGTTCATCTACAACAGAGTTAAAACAGCGAGAAAGAGGATCAAGTGCTTCTATGAATGGAATGGTTCTCAGTTCGTCATAACAGTCTATAAACACCTGACCATGACTGCGAGGATCATCTCTGAATCTTCTTATCAGTTCAATGATAATGAATCTGATATAGGAGATATGGTTTAAAGCAGTAACAGTATCAAAGTCAGTACAGAAACATTCGTTATTAAGACCTAGATATTGTTTTGAAGCTTTAAAGCAGCATTCAATGGACCAGCGTCTTGAATAGAGTTCGACAATCTTTTCAGAGGATAGGTTAGTATTACTACTCAGGAGAGTAATAAACTCTTTTCTGTTATTACGGTTTCTGACAAAGACAAGCTTAACTACCTGACCTGATTTGGTTTGAACTACAGTGGCACTGATAATATCGGAGTTCAGATTTTGTCTTTTCTTTAAGGTAGATAGAAGTCTTCCTGTTTTATAGCTTACTATTTCACCTACAAAGGAAAACTTAAGGCTATTCTTTATCATGCAGATACTGTGTAAACCAAGCTCCTGAAGCTCATCAGTAAGATTGCTTGAATAGAAACAGGTGTCCATAAGAGCATATTGAGCCTTGATACCTGAATTGAGGATAGATTTGCAGTAGCGTAAAACAAAAGTTGTTTTACGGTTCTTAGAATCAACTCTGTGTCTTCACCTGCTTTTCTTTTATCAACCTTTTTATCAAAGTCTTGTATAACTAGCTCCTCCCTTCTGGAGCTTACAAGAGCAGATATTACGGGAAAGATATTAAGACCATCTGACTAGCCAATAAGCAAATTGGCAAAATCTTTAACGTTTTTGCCTTTTACATGGTCCAAAGGTTCTGGACATCCCCTTCAATATGTTTACCTCTTGCTCTTTCTATAATGATGTCATCAATACCGAGAGTGTAGATATGCTCTTTGTCGTTGAGTTTCATTATGATAGAAACAGCTGCTTTTGCTATTAACCAAAGAAGTAATGCCTAGTTATGCTTTCCGTCTGATACAAATATCTTCAGAGCATAATAACTGCATTTAGGATTGTCAGCATAAGCAAGAGATTATCTATCATGAACTGTTTTAGCTCCCGTAAATATAGAGCTGATAAGAACCATGAGAAACTCATATACAGAAACTCCAGACCTTTTTATGAATCTAGCTCTAACTAAGAGTCCCGAAAGATTAAGACCGTCTTTAGAGCAAACAGATTTAATTGATAAAACAGGTTTGGAGTTACAAGCATTTTGCAGTATATTATATTATATCATCGATATCTCTGTGTTATCTTATAGATTTTTATCACTAATATTGTAACAGTGAGATACCTAAAATCATACCTATCTATATGATTTTACATATAAATATTATAAATTTATTCCAAAAGGTCTCTCTTCCTGATTACCAAACTTTCAAAGTAATTAAAGAAATCAATTTTTAAACATCAAATGTGGTGCCAGAACGCATCTATTAGCTATTTATTAGCTGTTTTTGAAACGCAAAACATGAGTAATTGATATATTACTTAGATTTAATACTGAATTTTTTTAGGACAACGATACTTCAATGAAGATGGTTCTATACAAAAGAGATAAAGCAAACGGGCATACCAAGCATCAATAATTTACACAGCAAAGATGACATCATTGACTTCTATTATTGATAACAAATGCTACTAAAAAAGGAATTAAAATGAAGCTTATGGAAGAGTTATGTAATTTAAAAGCAGAAACAATAGATGGATACTTTGTTTCTGAAAAAATGAAAGCAGTTTGGAATGTCGAGCTAAATATGCTAAAAAAAATGCTCGAAGTCTGCAAAAAATATGATTTAAAAGTTATGGCTGATTTTGGAACTCTTTTAGGAGCAGTTAGACACAACGGTTTTATACCTTGGGATGATGATATTGACCTAATTATGCCAAGAGATGACTATGAAAAACTATTAAAGATAGGTCCAAGCGAATTTACTGGCCAGTTCTTTTTTCAATCATTTTTTTCTGAAAAAAAGTACTATGCCGGTTATGCAACAATCAGATGTAATAACACATGCATGTTAAACGAAATTGGTAGATTAACAGAAAGTCATCTAAATTGTGGAATATCGATAGACATTTTCCCATATGATATCTTGCCTAAATCTAAAGAAGATATGTTGTCTTTAGTAACTGAAGAAAAATATATATTAAATTATTTGAATTTAAGAAGCAGTCTTATAAGGCGCTTGCGTGTGTATGACTATTATAAAAAGATAAAAAAATTTTTATCTGACTATGAGTCGTTTTCTGATGAAGAGCTTTTTAAGTTATATAGAGATAATTTAGAAAAACATAAAAATGATAGTGATATTGGTGGAGCAATTCATATATTTAATCGCCCAGAGGAAATTTGCACTTTTAATAAGAATTTTTTTGATGATTTAACAATGCATCCTTTTGAAAAACTTGAAATCCCAATTCCAAGATCTTATGACATAATTTTAAGTAAATACTATGGAGATTGGAGAACTCCTGTTGATTATCAAAAAATTCCTTCCAAAAGCAAAAATGTGCCTTCATATATTTATGATGCAAATAGATCCTATAAGGAATATTTATATAATCCAGTCTATCTTAATTTTTTAAGAGCAAAAAAAATTGTCGAACTGTCTTTTAGCTACTATAAGAAAAAACTAGAGCAAAAATATAATGAATTTAGGCTAACCTACCTGTTAGGAACAAAGTATAAAAACAAAAAAGTGATACTGTGGGGAGCAAGTGTATTTTTAGAAGATTACGCTAACAAAAATGGTCTTGATTACACAAATTTAATTGGAATCGTAGATAAAAAAGGTACTCTAAAGGGACAACAAATAGCTAACAAAACTATATATGGATTAGAAGATATTGAAATTCTAAAACCAGATATTGTTATTATAACTATCGTAAATTATAAAAGATTCCGACTCAAAGAAGTTTATGAATATATCTCAAAGAAAAATATTAAAGTTCCAATTTTAACCCTTTAGTTTTATGTTTATGGCGACAACACGCATAGATCAAGATCACAATGATGTTGTAGCCTGTTTTTAACCAGTTTTTGGCAGATTTATCTGTACTTGTGCTCTCGTTGTCAACCATCATCAAAATGATGATAGTCATGTTCCCTAACAGTATAGAACAAAATAAAAGCTATCAGAAACAATTTCAGACTTGCAGGAAACCATAAAAGACCTGCAACGACAACTGAACATGGATTCCCATAACAGCTCAAAACCACCATCAAGTGATGGCTATAAGAAAGCAAATAAAAACAGAAGCCTAAGAGAGAAAACAGGTAGAAAGACAGGTGGACAGAAAGGTCATAAAGGAGTGAACATGAAACTTCCTCATGAACCTGATGAGGTAAAGGTACACATTCCTGAAAAATGTAAAACCTGTCCATATCTTTGCTCATGCTCAGAAAATGGACAAGTATTTGAATGAACCGAAAAGAGATATGTGGTAAAAGCAGTAATCAATACTAAGGTTATAGAGCATCAGACAGTCAAAGCCATAGACTG